>Ga0247843_1001224_pt1 | contig 53930 bp, 33 predicted proteins | sample LaCruzMarch2017__FD_192420 | JGI IMG/M metagenome (GOLD analysis project Ga0247843, IMG submission 192420) | Freshwater microbial communities from meromictic Lake La Cruz, Castile-La Mancha, Spain - LaCruzMarch2017_8m | ecosystem: Environmental > Aquatic > Freshwater > Lake | place: Spain...
TGAGACCGCCGAGACCAGCCGTGCCGGGATTGCCACCATCCGCAGGACCACTGGAATTATTCCCGCTCTGTCCACCACCCGTGCCGCCTGCGCTGCCTGCCCGCGCCGCGCCACCGCTGACGGCAGAGGGGGCAGAGGCAGCGCCGCCGCCGCTATTGTTCGCCGCAGTCGCCGCGCCACCTGTGCCGCCATTTACCCCAGCCCCGCCTACCCCACCTGCACCGCCACCTGTGCCAGCGCCAGCGCTGCCACCTGCCGTGCCGCTGCCCCCGGCGCTGCTACTACCGCCAGTGCCGCCATTGAGGCCATCATCGCCATTTCCACCCACATCGCCCCCAGTACCGCCGCTGCCAGCGCTGCCGCCTGCCCCGCCGGTGCCCGCAGTGCCGCCAGTGCCCGCGCTGCCACCCGTGCCTGCGCTGCCGCCCGTACCATTGGTGCCACCACCTGCACGCCGCGTGGTGCCGGTGGCACTGAAATTAAAGGTGGCCCCACTGGCAATGCTGGCATCTCCACTGACGACGAAGCGCACCGCATTTGCTGAGCCATCGGAGGCCGAAACCGTATCGCCACTATTCGCCACAAAATTTCCCACGATGCTGTACTCGCGCACGCCGCTGCCAAGAGTACCCGCGCTGATGGTGACACCATTCCAGGAGACGCTGCTGGTGAAAGCACCGCCATTGAGGCTGAGCGTTCCGTTGTCTGGATTCACCGTCAAGGTAGCGCCAGCAGCCATGCCACAGCATAGCGTAACCATTAGTATGGAAATAACAGTAGCCTGGAGTAGCTGCACTGCTGGCAGCCTGTGGGGGGACATGGGGGTCATGACCTCCTTAAATAAGCGCTCATTCACCGATGGCAGCTAGAGAAGGGCAACGATTCGTTTGCTTTGCCATGCGCCAATCTGTACGAACCGTTTCCGAAGCACCTTTGTGTGAATTCTTTGACTGATAAGCTGATGTTTTCGTGCCACAGCACTGTGGTCATGATGCCGTCCTTGACCTCCCGGCCTTTGACCTCTTGACTCCTCCCCATGCAACGCACCGCCATCCTCAACATCGTCGGCCTCACGGCGCGTCTGATCGGCGCGCACACACCGGCTATCCGCGCCTTCATGGAAAGGCAGCGCAGTGTGTTGATCGAGCCGGTGCTGCCCGCTGTAACCTGCACCGCGCAGGCCACCTACATAACAGGCAGACTGCCACGCGAGCACGGCGTGGTGGCGAATGGCTGGTATGACCGCGACTACGCGGAGCACCGCTTTTGGAAGCAACCAGAGCAACTCGTGCAGGGGGAAAAGCTGTGGGACATGCTGCGGCGAAGCGATAAGGAGTTCACCTGCGCGAAGGTCTTCTGGTGGTTCAACATGCACTCCACCGCAGACTACACGGTGACTCCTCGCCCGATTTACCTCAGTGATGGCGGCAAGGTCTTCGACATCCACACGCAGCCGATGGGGATGCGCGAGAGGATGAAGCGCGACCTGGGCGCTTTTCCCTTCATGAACTTCTGGGGGCCGGCAGCGGGCATCGAGTCCTCCCTATGGATCGCCGCAGCGGCGAAATGGATTGAGGAGAAGCATTGGCCCAGCCTCAGCCTCGTGTATCTGCCGCACCTGGACTACAACATCCAACGTGTCGGTTTGCAGATGGACCTGATCGGCGATGACCTGCGCGCGATTGACGAGATCGTCGGCGACCTCATCAGCTTTTATGAGAAGCGGGACATCCAGGTAGTGCTGCTCTCCGAGTATGGCATCACCAATGTGGACCGGCCCGTGCATCTGAACCGCGTCTTCCGGGAGAAAGGCTGGCTTTCCATCAAGGACGAACTGGGCCTGGAGACTCTGGACCTCGGTGGCTCGCGCGCCTTTGCCATCGCCGATCATCAACTGGCCCATGTTTATGTAAATGATCCGGCGCTGCTCAATGAAGTGCATGCCGTGCTGGAGCAGACGCCCGGCGTGCAGCAGGTGCTGAACAAGGTGCAGCAGCACTACGCCGGACTCAGCCACACGCGCAGCGGCGATCTGGTGGCAGTGGCTGATGCGCGGAGCTGGTTCACGTACTACTACTGGCTGGACGATGCGCGGGCACCGGACTTCGCCCGCTGTGTGGACATCCACCGCAAATGCGGCTACGACCCAGTGGAGCTTTTCCTCGATCCAGCGATCCGTTTTCCGAAGCTGAAGCTGGCTCTGAAATTGGCGCGGAAGAAGCTGGGTCTCCGCTACTTGATGGACATGATCCCGCTGGACGCCACGCTGGTGAAGGGTAGCCACGGACGCATCCCGGAGGACACGGCCGACTGGCCGGTACTCATCGGTGACTTGCCGGATTTGCCACGCTCCGTCTCTATCCGTGCGGATCAAGTATGCGGCCATTTGTTAGAGATGTGCAGGAGCGCGTGAGCTGACCTCAGATGTGCCTGCTGCGTAAGGCTCTTTGTGGAAGCTCTTGCAAATCGGCTGACCCCAGAGGGGGGCTTATTCCAGCAGGGACACAACATTGTCACCTGCTCGGAAAGAATAATCTGTAACTTGCAGCCGTGCTTGCAGTAATATCTAGCACAGATACCTGCCAGGTGGCTTGAATCTCGACACTCTACGCACTAAAGGCCATGAAATATCACCCTTTCAGGACTGCCGTCCTTCTTCTGCTCACTAGCCTCAACGGTCTGCTGTACGCAGATGCCCCTGCCAATGACAACTTTGCCAATGCCATTCATTTGGGATCTGGCTTATCAGCAAACGCCACCGGGACTCTGGATGAGGCGACAGTGGAAATTGATGAACCTTTGATCCGCTTTGACGAATGGTTCTTCGACTATGTGGGCAGTACCATCTGGTGGACCTGGACCTGTCCTGCTGGGAGCAACCGACTGGTAACAGTCTCCACTGCGGGAAGTGATGAAGATGGCATTGACCCGGTTACTTTTGACCGCATTCGCGTGCCGCACGATACGCTGCTCATGATCTTCTCAGGTGATGACTTTCTGTCCCTGGTCCCCATCGCAGAGAGTAATGATGTCGTGGAAGACGATACGAGCAGAGCGGTCTTCATCGCCACGCCTGGCACCACCTACCGCATCCGCGTGGATTCGCGAGAATGGTTCCCATTTAGCACCATCGTGAAGCTGGCGCTGACTGCCCAGGCAACCCCCGTCACAGCAGATGAGCATGTGGCCTGGGGAAAGGCGCGGCTGACCTACAGGGGCGGCTGGGACACGGGAACGGAGGCATCCAAAATCCTCATCCTGGCGGGCGCGGCCTTGGATTCAGCCAGCAACCATTTCCAGAGCGCACGCAACCTCCTGGCCAGCCACCCCGAAGCGAATGTGTTTGGCGCGCTGGTGTCGCTGTTGAAGCTCCAGAAAGAGGGAGCCTTTAACACACTGCTAACACAACTTGGCATCGAAGATCTAGCGCTGAACCCTGACGCACCAGACTATTCCCTGCCAGAGGACATTAATGGGAAACCGATGTTTGCGGGCGGAGCCGATAGCGGGCAGGTGCTGAACTACCTGAAAGCCAGCGTGCGCCCACGCCTACAGGCCATGCTGGCCATGCTCGAAAAAGTGACATCCACCACCTTTCTGGGCACGTTCCCAGACCACATCCGCTTCTTTGAAAGCGTGTACATTGACTACGGGGACGTGGTGATGCTGCAAGGCTGGATCAAAGCCTTCCTCGGCCTCATTGACTTCCTCGAAAGCTACAACCTATTGGCTCCGCTCCAAGAGATGGCGGACTTGAGTCAGGCGGACATGCTGGACGCGCAGCATATCGGAGATGCCCTGGACAGCCTGCTAAAGTTCTCCGGTTCCGACAAGCGCCTGAGTGCGAAAACCAACCTCCAGGCCGCTATCGCCCTCTACAACAAGGCCAGCACGCACATCCGCACCAGCGGCAAACGCCCACTGGCGCGGGATGAGTTTCATCTGTTCGGCCTGCGCGAAAATCCCGACTCGGATACCGAGCTACGCGCCGACCTAGACAAGATCAACAAAAGCCTCGGCGGCACTACGATCACGGAGGATGACTGGAGCTATAACCTCAATAAGCTGCTGACCGGCACACTGTCCCTGCGGGCCATGTCCCCAAACTTTAAGGAGAGCCAAGTCATCCGAAGTAGTGTCCTCAATCCCACCTTCGGCGGGGTGCTCCCCGGAGCCAGCACCCTGAAGGTAGAGAACTACCTGCGGGATCGAAACGCACTCTATGAAGGGCTGCTCGCGCTCGGTGCCCAGATCGCCCCTGGACATGAGCTTTTCGGCTCCATCGGCAACCCTGGGGGCATGTTCCTACCTGGTGTGGTGACGACGCTCACCGCTGCTGCCAATCCCGGCTACCGCTTTGGCGGCTGGAAGTTCAATGAGCTGCTCATCAATAGCGTAAGCCCTTACACATTCCCCGTGATCCGCGAGTACACGCTGCTGGCCCACTTTGACCAAGACACCCGCGACGATGACAACGACGGCCTCTCCAACTACAGCGAGACCATCGTCTTTAACAGCAACCCGACTGACGCCGACAGTGACGACGACGGCTGGCCCGACGGCCTCGATGAGTTCCCAAACACGCCAGATGCCCGCCAGTTCGCCGTTTCGCAAAACCTCCAGAACATCTCCATGGACCTGCCTGTCGGCCAAATCCTTTCCATCACCGGACTGCCACCCGGCGTGACTTATGATGCTGTGCATCAGCGCCTTGTCGGACGGCCTAACGCCATCACAACCGCGACGAAAATCTTTGCCCTGAAAGCGACGGTCAAACCCGCCACAGGAGCCAACTTTTTCCTCAATCTCACCCTCACAGTTCAGGCACTCCCAGCCACCTTATTTGGCACCTTCAACGGCCTTGTGGACCTAGGCACTCTCAGCAGTGATCTCGGCGGTAGCGTCAGTTTCAGCATCACCAACAGCGGCATCATTACAGGCAAAATCATCCTCGCAGGCAGGAGCTACTCTTTCCCCGCCAACCTGCGTCTAAACACCCAGGCCGGTTCCTCCATTGCCACCTGCACTATCCCGCCCATCCCACGCACCGCGCCGCTAAAGCCCTTGCTCATCGCATTCACTATTGGCACCAATCTCAATGAGTTGACCGGCACCGTCGCCGCAGATGGATTCGTCCCGCTGAACCTTTTCGCCCTCCGCAGCCCGTGGAGTATCACTCCAAAAAATCCGCTCGTTCAGCCTTACGTCGGCACTTACAACGCCAGCCTGGCCCCTTCCGACCATGTCGGCGATCTCGCCTACCCGCAGGGCAGTGGCTTCTCCACGCTCAAGATCACGGACACCGGCACGGCAACCTGGGGCGGCAAGCTCGCCGATGGAAGCATCATCACCGGCGGCTCCACCCTTGGCCCCAATGGCGAGGTTCCTCTGCACGTGATGCTCTACTTGAATACCGGCTCCATCCAGGGCTGGTCACAGATCGTCAGCACCAACCTCGACAGCATGGCCCCGCACGTCTGGACAAAGAAGCCGCAGCCCGCTAGCTCCACCACACGCAGCTACAAAGGCGGTTTTCCTGCCGTACTCGGCGTGGTCATGGATGGCAGCCGCTACACCGCGCCGCCGACGATCTTTAGCTACCTCACCCTGCTGGCTAGTGCTGGCAAAGCCCAGTTGGACTTCACACAAGGAAACCTGGACGCCCCTTTCTCCCAGGTCTTCACCATCAACGCCCCTGCCACAGTGGTGATGCCAAACACCACGGCTCTGAATCCCAATAAAGTCACCCTCACGTTCACTCCCAGCACAGGCTTGTTCACCGGCAGCTTTACCCTGCCTGGCCCGCCCGCCCGCAAGGCTGACTTCAGTGGCGCGATTATCCCGCACCTGAACCGGGGCGTTGCTCATTTCACTCTGCCCCAGACTCCGGTCCCCCCACAGACATCGGCAAACTCGCCCATCCTTAGCGGCAAAGCTTCCCTCGGTCCCAAGCCCTAACTGCGACGGTTCGACAAGCAGGAAAGCAGCGAATGCGGCAGCGTTCAGCGTAACAGACACGCAGGATGCGCTACTTTTCGCTCTCCACCTCTTTGCCCTCAGCAACCACAGACGGAGTCTGAACTTTGGAATTTAATGTGCGCTCTCTTTGAAGCGTGTTTAAACTCCGTGCCCCATTATGGACCCTCTGATCCAACTCCTCGCCATCAACTCCAACCGCTCCACCTCGGAGCTGGCTGGCATTCTCAGCCTTTCGGAAGACGAAGTTCGTCGCCGCGTAGCTGCTGCGGAGGCTGATGGTACCGTTCTGGGCTACAACGCTGTGGTAGATCGCCACAAAGCTGGTCATAGGGGCGTCACCGCACTGATCGAAGTCCGCATCACCCCGGAGCGTGAGGGCGGCTTTGATCGTCTGGCAAAGCGCATCGCCAAATTTGATCAGGTGCGCGAGTGCTTCCTCATGAGTGGCGGCTACGATCTCGCCGTGCTCGTGGAGGGGAAAGACCTGCTCGATGTCGCCACTTTCGTCGCTGAAAAGCTCAGCACTCTCGGTGGCATCCTTTCCACTGCCACCCACTTCCAATTGAAGGCATACAAGCAGGCCGGATTCCTCGTCAACGCAGCGGCGGATGAAGAACGCCTGCCCGTCAGTCCATGAGTCATAGCCTTTTTTTGACCCAACCTCATGGACTACCATAACAAGCTTTGCACCCAGATACGCGATCTCCCCCGCTCAGGCATCCGGGACTTTTTTGAACTCGTCATTGGCCGCAGCGATGTTATCTCTCTCGGCGTCGGCGAGCCTGACAAATCTACACCCTGGCCCATTCGCGAGGCAGTCATCCGCTCTCTGGAAAAAGGCCAGACCAGCTACACCTCCAACCTCGGCCTGGAGCCCCTGCGCGTGCTCATCAGCGAGTATGTGGAGAAGATATTCCACGTCACTTACGATCCGAAGACGGAAATTCTCGTCACCGTCGGCGTCTCCGAGGCGCTCGACATCGCCTTCCGCGCCGTTTTGAATCCCGGTGATGAAGTCATCTATCACGAGCCTTGCTACGTCAGCTACAGCCCCAGCATCAAGATGGCCTACGGCGTCCCCGTGGTGGTGAATACTCGCGAGGAAAACAACTTCGCCCTCATGGCCGCCGACGTGGAGAAGGCCATCACGCCGAAGACCAAGATCATCGCCCTGAACTTCCCCACCAACCCAACTGGCGGCATCATGCCGCCAGAGGAACTGGAAAAGATCGCCGCGCTCGCCGTGAAGCATGATTTGTTCGTCTTCACCGATGAAATCTACTGTGAGCTGCTCTACGACAACCGCACCCACAAAAGCATCGTCGAGTACCCCGGCATGAGGGAGCGCACGGTCCTCCTGCACGGCTTCAGCAAAGCCTTTGCCATGACCGGCTGGCGTCTCGGCTATGCCTGCGCTCCCGCCCCGCTGCGGGAGGCGATGATGAAGGTCCACCAATACTGCATGCTTTGTGCCCCCATCATGAGTCAGATCGCCGGTATCGAAGCGCTGAAAATGGGTGCCACAGCCTATGAAGAAATGCGCCTCAGCTACGAGCAGCGGCGCAACACCATCGTAGCGCGCCTCAACCACATGGGACTGCACTGCTTCAACCCCGGCGGTGCCTTCTACGTCTTCCCAGAAATCCGCAGCACCGGCCTAACTAGCAAAGAATTCGCCATCGGCCTGTTGGAGAAAAAGAGCGTCGCCGTCGTCCCTGGCAGTGCCTTCGGTGCCGCTGGGGAGGGCTTCGTGCGCTGCTGCTACGCCACTGCTCCCGAACTCATCGTCAAGGCCATGGACCTCATGGAGGAGTTCGTGAACGAGGTACGCAGATGAAAGACGCGTGCGCAGCGCAAACAACCATCAAGAAACGCAACGCTGAACCTTAGCGGCGGCGACGCAGCAGCAATCCGGCGATGCCGAAGAACAGGAGCAGCGCGCGGCTTGGCTCAGGGATTGCAGCAATGATGGAGACGGTGCCCGCGTTGTACAGGTTAGTGATGTCGAGATCGAGAGTGCTGCCGAGGTTCAGGGCCGAGTAATCAAGCGCCCAGGTGCCTGAGCGCACGCCGAGTGAAGTCCAGTCGAAGAGCTTAAAGGAGTCCCCTGCTGCCCAGGTCGTCATGACGTTCGGATTCAGCAGGGTCAGGGTAGAACCGCTGGTGATGTTGAGATCGCCCGTGAAGCGCAGCACATCTGCAGCAGTGCTAGTGCCGGTGTTGTTTCCCAGCCCCGCGCCCGTGAAGATGTCTAACTGGAGAAAGCTGGTGGAACCAAGGATGGTGCTACCAGTGCCAGAGGTGCTGAGGTCAAGGTCCGTGCCGACCGTCGAGAGTGGGCTGCCGACCTGGAGAGTGCCATTGATCGTGATGAAGTTGTTCACCGCAGGTGCCACGGTTCCGGTGCCAGCCAACGTCGCACCACTATCCACCGTGACACTGCCCGTGCCTGTGGCGGAGCCGGTCGCATTCGCAGCCACCAGAGTGCCCGCTGTGACGGTGGTGCCGCCGCTGTAAGTCTGAGCGACAGTGACAGTCGTGGTGCCACTGCCGTTGTGTTGCAGGCTGCCAGTGCCTGAGATGACGTTGTCAAAAGAGAGACTGCCGGTGCGGTTGAAGGCGACAGTGCCATTATTCACCACCGTGGCGGTGGCTCCGTTGATGTCGCCAGTGGAATTGCCATTGCCGAACTGGAGGGTCGAACCACTTGCCACCGTCACCTGCGCAAGTGCCAGACTACTCTCCGCGCGCAGGGTGCCTGCATCCACGAAAACTTCGTCCACTTGGTCCATGGTGCCCGAAAGGATCAGCGTGCCGGTCCCCTGCTTGCGGAAAGAATCGTTGCCGCCAATGGTAGAGCCATTGTTGTCATCGCCAAGGATAGCTCCAGCGATGGTGCCGGTGAAACTACCGGTATCAATGCCAAGGTGGGTGTTGATGTTGAGCTGGCGCCCAGAGTCGAGGGTGATGTTGTCCGCACCGAAGATGAGCTTGTCCACGGCAGCGTTGCCGCCGTCCAAATAAAGGTCACCGCCTGCTACGCCGAGTGCGCCGTTGCTGGTGAACTCAATGCCGCCCGCCTCCAACTCGATGGTCACAGGAAGCGCGCGGTCACCCAGAGTTTGCGTGCCGCTGAAGGTGCTGTTGGCATTGGTGAGCTTGATGTTGAAGTTGCCACTCTTCTCAAAGGTTATCTGGCCCGCACCGTCCACGATCATGCCGTCATAGGTCACGTTGGCGGTGGGTGCGGTGCCCAGCCTAGCGGTGGTGCCGGTGCTGTTGTTGGTAACAGAGGAGGTGGCGCTGCTGCCGATGAGGCTGCCGAAGCCTTCAGTGAAGCCATTCAGATCGAGCGTGCCGGTGCCGCCAAGGGTGACGCTGCTGGTACTTCCGAGCATGTTCAGGTCAGTCGGACCAGCTTGCAGGGTGCCTGCATTGATGACGAAGTTTCCAGTGTGGCTGGCCTGGTCACCCGCCAGAATCAGCGTGCCCGTGCCTTCCTTCGTCAGCGTGCCAGCGCCGAGCAAGCCATTGCTAAGCGTCAGCGCGGTGCTGCTGGCCACATTGATGGTGCCGTTAGCCGCTCCGAGGTTGATGTTCCGGCCCGCGTCGTCAATCGCAAAGGTGACCGTGGTCGCCAGTGTGCCGCCATTGAGAGTGATGTCAGCGGTGACGCCCAGCCGGTTCTCCGCATCAATGCTGATGGTGCCAGCATTGATGGTGGTAGCACCGCTGAAAGCATTCGCCGTGGAAAGAGTGAGCGTTCCCGTGCCGGATTTGGTGAGGCCACCCGTGCCGCCGATGCTGCCCGTGCCGCTGATGGCGTAGTTGGTGTTGGCATTCACCGCCATCGAAGATGGCAGTGCGGTGGTATCCAAGTTGACGGTGAAAGTGGTCGCGGTGTCATCGAAAAGAATGCTGTCCGAATCAATGAAGTTAGTGGCAGTGCCACCAGTGACTAGCTGCCAGTTGTTCGTGCCGCCCACGCCTGCGGAGGTGCCGACATCCCATGTGCTATTGATGGCACCAGTCCACTTCACCGAGTCCCCACTGATGCTGAGATCAATCTTGGTTCCCACCGTGTCGTAGATCAAGGTTCCAACGGAGCGACCAGCCAAGGCTGACAGGGTAAAGCCGGAGCTGATGCCCGTTCCGGTATAGTCCAACAGTGTGTAGGTGCCGTTGGCGAAGGATTGAGTGTTCGTTACCTTGAGGATGGGAGTTCCGGTGAAAGTTAGGCCATTGCTACCGCTAACGACCGCCAGCGGCGCAGTGGTCACAGCAGTCGTATTGAGTTCAAAGTGGAGTGTCGAGTTGCTGGCGGCGAAGTTTAGTGTGGGTGTGGTGAAGCTGGCAGTGCCGACACCGCTGTTGATGGCCAGTGTGCCACCACTGGCGATGGCGAAACCGCCGGAAGCCGTGACCGGGTTCACGCGCAGTGTGCCTTCCGTGGCGGTCGTCGTGCCGGTGCCGCCGAGGGTGCCCGTCAGGTGCAGCGCGCCTGCGCCTGCCTTGCTGAGGTTGCCAGCGCCAGAAAGATTGCCGCTGAGGGTCAGCACAGCGGCTGCGTTGGTGACGCCGATGACGCCGCCGCCAGCATTGATGCCAAAGGTGCCCGCGCGGCTGGCTGTGATGCCTTGATATTCAAAGGTGCCTGCGGTGGCCGCTGCACCGAGGGTCACGTTCGCTGTGCCAAGGTTGCCTGCGCCAGCCATCGCGATCTTGCCTTCCTGAATGTTCAAGCCGCCAGTGCCGGTGATGGAGGCATTGCCGGTCACGTTCACTGTGGCGGAGGTAGTCTTGTTGATCGCCGCTGACCCGCTGTAAGTCTGGGCACTCACGCCGGATCCGGTCAGCGTGCCGCTCGTCCAGCTTTGTGGTGTTGTGCCATCGTTGCCTGGACCACCCAGTTCGACATCAATTGTGCCCCCAGCGAGATGAAGGCCACCCATCGTCTCACCCAGTTTGAACTGGAAAAGTCCTCCAGTATTGACAGTCGCATAAGTCGAATTCGGGAAGTCAGGATTGCCATTCGGGCCAAAGATGAATGTGCCGCCGTTGTTTACCACGATTGACACAGCACTCAGGTCACCGCCCGCGCCTAGGTCGGTCAACTGCACGGTGCCCGCGTTTACATTCAGCGTGCCAGTGAAGGTGTTATTGTTGGCGAGCAGGGTGAGGGTGCCATTGCCGTTTTTGTTCAGGATGCCTGTACCGCTGACGGTGGCTCCCATGTTCAAATTGCCTGTGCCATCAAAGGAGACGGTGTTTGCCCCGGCAGCGATCCCGGTGGAGAAGGTCACGAGACCTGCTCCGTTCTGGGTGATGCCAGCGGTTCCGGCAATGGTGACTGTGTTGCCAAAAGTCACATCGTTGGAGCGGTTGAAGGCGAGCGTGCCGCCATTGAGCGAGACGCCGCTAGTGATGCTACCCGTGGTGCCACCATTGCCGAGCTGGAGCGTGCCAGCAGTGATGGTCGTAGCTCCACTGTAGTCGTTGTCTGTGGCGAGTATCAGCGAGCCGGTGTTGGATTTGCTCAGGGTAGTCGTGCCGCTGAGCTTACCTGCACCGCTGAAGGTGTAGTTCGTCGCGGCGTTCACTGTGATGGTCGAGGGTAGGACCGTGGTGGTGAGGTTCACCGCGTAGCCTGTGGCTGTGTCATCAAAGAGCACCACGTCCGTGTCGATAAAGTTCGTCGGAGTGCCACCCGTGACGAGCTGCCAGTTGTTCGTGCCGCCGACGCCTGCGGAGGTGCCGACGTCCCAGTTGCCATTGATCGCCCCAGTCCACTTCACGGAGTCAGTGCCGGTGATGCTGAGATCAATCTTCGTGCCCACTGTGTCATAAACCAGCGTGCCTGCCGTGCGTCCTGGAAGTGCGACGGCAAAGCCGGAACTGATGCCCGTGCCGGAGTAGTCCAGCAGCGTGTAGGTGCCGTTAGCAAAAGCCTGCTGGTTCGTCACCCGCAGCGTGGGCGTGCCAGTAAAGGTCAAGGCGTTGCTGCCACTAACGACCACCAAGGGTGCTGTAGTCACAGCGGCGGTGTTCAGTTCAAATTGGAGCGTCGAGGTGCCTGCTGCGAAGTTCAGACTCGGTGCAGTGAAGCTAGCACTGCCCGCACCACTGTTGGTGGCAAGCGTCGCGCCGCCTGAGATAGCAATGGCCCCGGAAGCCGTGACTGGATTCACGCGCAGAGTGCCGACGCTTGCGGTGGTAGTGCCCGTGCCGCCGAGGGCACCTGTCAGGTGCAAGGTGCCTGCACCTGCTTTGCTCAAAGCCCCAGCGCCAGAGAGATTGCCGCTCAGGGTCAGCACGGCGGCAGCGTTGGTGACGCCGATAACACCACCACCCGCGTTGATGCCAAAGGTCCCCGTACGGCTGGCCGTCGCCCCCTGGTATTCAAAAGTGCCCGTGGTGGCCGCTGCACCGAGGGTCACGTTCGCTGTACCAAGGTTACCTGCACCCGCCATCGCGATGGTGCCTTCCTGGATGTTCAAGCCACCGGTAGTTGTGGTGATTGAAGCATTGCCAGTTATGCTCACTGTGCCAGAAGTGGTCTTGTTGATAGCTGCTGCGCCTCCGACGGCTTGAGCGCCACCACCAGTGCCAGTCAGAGTGCCGCTTGTCCAACTTTGTGGGGAGGTTCCGCTGCTGGTCGCGCCGCCCTGCTCCAAATCAATCGTACCGCCAGCTAAGTGAAAGCCGCCGAAGGTTTCACCCTCCTCCCAGACCACATTGCCGCCTGTGTTCACCGTAATGTAGGTCGTGTTGGGCAGGTTTGGATCGCCCACGCCGTTCTCACCGAACTGATAGGTGCCGCCGCTGTTCACCACGATGGACGTGGGGTTGAAGTTGAACGTGCCGCTCGCCAGAGCACTTGAAATGAAGGTTCCCCCATCCACGTTCAGAATCCCTGTGAAGGTGCTGTTGCTCTGTTGGTTGTAAGTGCCGGAGCCCGTCTTCGTGATCGTGGCAGAACCCGCCAAGACCACAGTGCCCAAGACGCTACCCGTGATGTCCAAGGTCGGCGTCGTCCCGGCAAAAGTGAGGGTGTTGGCCGTCGCAGAGGCGGCAATCGTCACCGTGCCAGTGCCTGAATTGTTCACCGTGATCTTGTTCAATGTGAACGCACCGATATTATTCGTCGTCGTGTAAGACGTCGTACCCGATGCATTGAAGATGAGTTGCGTGCCAGTGGCGCTTGCAGGCACGCCGCTGAGCGTCCAGTTGCCGGCGGTGTTCCAACTACCCGTCGTGGTATTCCAAGTTGATGACTGGGCTTGGGCGGTGGTGAGGCCGATCCAGGCAGCCAGGATGGAGATCAAAAGCAGAGGGAAGAATTTCATAGCGCCTTTTTAGGGAGTAAGCGCCTGCCCATGTAGCATGAATGACGCCCATGCGAAGCCTTCTGTGTAACCATTCCGTCTCATGACAAAATTGTTGCAATTCCAGGCAGGAAACTGGCACAGCGACTTCAAATTTGAATCAACACAGCGATTCGATAATCCCACCGTGTATGCCCTGTAGCGGAATCGTTGCTTGGGTTCTGTGGATTGGGCTGCTTGTTGAAGTTCCACCACACGCCAGTAGTCCTTCACCATGTCCAGTTTCCGTCTTCTTTGTCAGGCTCTCCCAGCGGCCTTGTTGCTGTTCGCCACTCCCACACTAGATGCACAGACTGTTGAGTTCGGCACACTGTTGGTCACCCAGCTTGCTAATAACAATAACAATCTAATTACACCGCCGCCGGGTATTTCGATTGCTTATGGACCAGGTAAGTCAGCAGCAGGTGGCTTTGCTATCACGGCGAATCGTGCGGACTACGACATGGATTTCGGTCATGCCAATGACACCACCACAGGGATGCTGATGAGCAGTCTGGCCCAACTCACTCGCAATGACAGCGCCGTGGGTGGTCCGGCTCCAGGTGCTTTTTATGCCACCAGCAGTTCCTGGATTGGCACCAGCAAATATACGATCGCTATTCATTGGTCAGAGTCCAACCCTGACAACACTGAGGTGAACTACAACACTTCCTATGCTTTCTTGCCTTACAACATCTTCATCGGAGGCATCGCCAACAACAGTTCTAACAATGGAGAGATGACCAGCCTCACTGGCACTACTGGGCTGACACTCAATACTCACTTTACTGACCTGTCCACGCCCGCTGGGCAGTATGCTGTGAACCTCACCGGCCTTGTGACAAATGCTTCTCAAAATGGCATCCTACTCGTCACCGGCGCGAAGAATGAGGACAACTACGCCCTCTCCCGCGCTAACGCTGACGGTACCTTCAACATCTGGTGCAAAGACAACGCCAACGGCACCAACACGGTCTTTGAGAACGATGCCGTCGCCTTTAGCTACATCCCGACCAGTGCCATCGGCACCCAGGGTCTGACCGCCATCGGGCGCGTCAATGGCAATGCCACGACTGATGTCGCTGCTGGCACATTCACCGTGACCAAGGGGGGCACCGGCCAGTGGTATTTGCAGATCAGCGGTCACTCACAGTCAACGGGCACACTCATCATTAGCCCCGAAGGCGGCGGCACCAACAACGTGGACAACATCATCGCTTCTGGTTGGGACGCGGCGAACAATCGTTGGGTCATCGAAAGCCGCGACATCAATGCCGTGACTCCTCACGTTCCCACTCTTCAGGACATGGCCAACGCTACAGAAGACGCCTTCAGCTTCGCGTTCTTCGCCGCGTCAAACATTGCCCCAGTCGCCTCAATCACCGCACCAGCGGCCAGCAGTTTCGTCACCCCAGCTACATTCACGCTGGAAGCAGACGCGACTGATGCCAATGGCAGTGTGACGACGGTCGAGTTCCTTCGCAACGGCTTGGTCGTCGGCACAGATAATAGCCAGCCCTACACCTACACTGAGACTGGATTGACCAACGGCAGCTATAGCTACGTCGCCCGTGCGACCGACAACTCCGGTGCTACGGGTGTGAGCACAGCAAAGGTCATCACGGTCACGTTTGATCCGAACAATCTCCCTGCCAACACCGCCCTGTCCTTCGACGGCCTGAACGATTATGTCACTATGGGTGCTGCACCGGAACTGAACGTCGGCGGCCCGCCCAACAATGGCCTTACACTGGAATGCTGGTTCCGCAAAGAAGGCACCGGGATCACAGCTGGCTCCGGCAGCGGCGGCGTCACGGCGGTGCCGCTTTTTGGCAAAGGTCGCGGCGAGTCAGATGGCAGCAACATTGACTGCAACATCTTCTTTGGCATTACGACCGGCGGCATCCTCGTCGCTGACTTTGAAAGCCAGGCCACGGGTCTGAATCACCCCATCACCGCGACCAATGCACCGATCGTCAACGGCACATGGTATCACGCCGCAGTCACTTACGACGGCGCGACTTCCACTTGGAAAATGTATCTCAATGGCGACGAAGTGGGAACTGCCACTCCCTCAGTCGCAGGCTCCGTGCCGCGCTTTGACAGCATTCAGCATTTTGGCATCGGCACGGCCATGAATTCCTCTGGTGCCACTGAAGGTGCATTTGCTGGTGTCATTGATGAAGCGCGTGTCTGGAACCGCGCCCGCAGTGCCGCAGAGATCGCAGCCGCAAAGGATTTGGAATTGAGCAGCGGCACTGGTTTGATCGGACGCTTTGGCTTGAATGAAGCCACTAGCACTACGGCTGCCAGCAGCACAGGTGTCTCCGTCGGCACGCTCACCAATGGCCCAGTCTGGGTGCCAGGCGCGCCTTTCGCCACGGCCAATACTTCCCCCACAGTCACGCTCACCGCGCCTCTGAACAATGCCCCCTCGTTCATGCCTTTCCCCGTCACCTTCATGGCCGACGCATCAGACGTTGGCGGCAGTGTCACCAAGATCGAGTTCCTCGTCGCTGGCTTGAAGGTCGGTGAAGACACCACAGAACCGTTCACCTATGCTTGGACGCCACCAGCCATTGGCACTTACAGCGTCCGCGCCCGCGCGATTGACAACCTCGGTGCCACCAAGCTGAGCACACCTGCCGATCTGATCATCCAGCCAAATCCCAATCAGCCGCCAGTCATTACACTCACTGCACCTGCCGATGGTGCCACTGTCACCGGCACCTCCACACTGCTTGAGGCCAATCTGGCCGATTCCACGGGCGACGCGATGACCGTCACCTTCTATGGCCGACAGACTGTGCCAGCCGCCCCTGGTGCAGACTTCACTGTCGTGGCCATCCCGGACACGCAGTATTACTCGGAGGGTTCCCCATCCCGCGCCAACACCGTCACCGTCGAGCAGCTCATCGGCACCTTCGGCGCGCAGACGCAGTGGGTCGTGGACAACCAGACTTCACGCAATGTCGCCTTCCTCAGCCACATGGGTGACATCGTGGAAAACGGCAATTTCAATGGCAATCCCATCCAGTGGCAGCGTGCCAGCGCCGCGATGGGTCGCCTTGAGAATCCTGTCGCCGCCCTGCGCGCACACGGCATCCCATACGGCATCGCCCCTGGTAATCACGATATTGATCCCATCGGCAGCTACGACAGCGGCTCCACCACGTTCTACAACCAGTTCTTCAATCTCTCTCGCTTCGCCGGGCGCACCTATTGGGGGGGCAACTATGGCAGCGACAACACGAACAACTACCAGCTTTTCAGCGCCAGCGGTCTCGACTTCATCGCCATCCACATGGCCTACGACACCACACCGAATCAGCCCATCCTCGACTGGGCAGACGCGCTGATGAAAGCTCATCCACAGCGCCGCGCCATCGTCACCAGCCATTACATCATCGGCCAGGGGAATCCCGCCGCTTTCGGTGCACAGGGCCAGGCGTTCTACACCAACTTCAAAGACAACCCGAACTTCTTCCTCATGCTCTGTGGCCACATCCACGCCGAGGGGCGCCGCTCGGATATCTTCGAGGGCCGCACTGTCTATTCCGTGCTTTCGGATTACCAGGGTCTCATCAATGGTGGTCAAGGCTTCCTCCGCACGCTCTCTTTCTCTCCAGCAAACAACCGCATCCGCGTGGAAAGCTGGTCCCCCACTCTGAATCGTGCCGCCCAGGCTAGCGATGGCCTGCCTCACTTTGATGGCACCTTTGACCTGCCTTACAACATGCAGTCGCCCATTAGTGGCTGGGTGCCGCTCGGCACGGTCAACGTGCCAGCCAATGGCACCAGCGCCTCGCTGAACTGGACAGGTCTCGCGGCAGGCAAAAACTACGAATGGTATGTGGCAGCCAATGATGGCGTGAACACGGCCAGCTCTGCGCCACACCGCTTCACCACGGCTGCTGGGATCGCGCCAACAGTCACGCTCGACACGCCTGCCACGGGCGCGACCTTCCTCTCGCCCGCCACGATCAATCTCACCGCCACGGCGGCAGATGCTGATGGCAGTATCGTCCGCGTCGAATTCTATCAGGCTGGCACCAAGGTCGGCGAAGACACTACCGAGCCGTATGAATTCACCTGGAGCGGTGTTCCTGTAGGCAGCTACACTCTCAGCGCGGTCGCGGTGGATAACTCTAACCTCGCCTCAGTTTCCACAGCAGCTAACGTCACTGTGAATCCTGGGGATTTACCTCCTACAGTCACACTCACCGCGCCTGTCGCTGGCACGCTGCTGGAGGCTCCGGCCAATGTCACTCTCACCGCAGATGCCTCTGACCAAGATGGTCCCGTCGCCAAAGTCGAGTTCTACTCCGGCACACTGCCGCCAGTTTTGCTTGGTGAAGAAACCACGGTGCCGTTCAGCCTGACTTTGACCAATCTCGGTGCCGGGTCTTACACCTTCAGCGCGAAAGCAACCGACAGCATCGGCCAGACCACCACCTCAGCCACTGTCACCATGTCCATCTTCACGGAGGCCGCCGCGCCGAATGTCGGCACGCTTTCTGTCGGTGCCTTTGATCCTCCATCCTGGACCGTCACAAGGACCAGCCCAGCCCCACGCCACTTCAATCTGCCAGGCAGCGCCTCTGGCAGTCTAGAACTGAAGATCAACAGTGCCAGCGTGCCGTTCAGCAGCGGCATCGCCCTTGTCAACAACTGGAACAGTCTGGCCACCATCGCCGCTGGCTTCACCTCGGACGACAATATTTCCCAGCCGTTTGCCAATGGCTCGGGCAATACCTTCATCAACGTCCTGGACAACAGCAACAACAATGCCGTCGGGGCCAACCCCAGCACCAGCGCGCAGACCTCCGGCGTCGGTGTCGCCTTCCTGCCTTACGCCGCAGGCTGGACTGGAGCCAGTGTGAACTCCGCTGCTGGCGTCATCGCGAGCAATCTGCCCGCTGGCGTATCCATGGTGAAATCCGGCGGCGGCACTTACACCGTCGCGGGCCTCTCCATCGCGGGCAATATGCTCGCCGTTACCAATGGCAACAGCGGCACGCTGGCGGATAACGTCTGCTCCGTCCGCATCGCTGGCGGTCAGTGGGTCATTGACACCCGCGACAACGCGGGCGGCACCCAGGACAATGAATTCACATTTGTGTACATCCCGCCCACCACCACGGGCGTCTATGCGGGCAGGGTCAGCGCCGCCGGTGTCGTCTCCAATACCAACCCTTCTGCTACCAGCCTCGGCATCACCGCCAGCACCAGCACCAACGGCGTTGATCTTACCTTTGGCGACGGGTCCGTCATCAATCCTACCACCGCCGCCATTTTCCTGTGTGCGAATGCCACTAATGGTGGTGCCACCAGCACGGCGGTGGATAACCTCATCTCCTGGTCTGCCAACGGCAATAGCTTCCGCGTCTTCACTCAAGACCTCGAAGGCGTGAATGGCACCAATGAGGCGATTGATATGTTCTTCGTCGCTATCCCCTACGCCACCGTCGGCCCCGTCAATACCGTCACCATCACCGCGACGGACGCCACTGCTGGCGAGTTCGGTGCAGATCAGGCGCTCAGCTTCACCATAAGCCGCACGGGCGATCCCGCCGCCGCCCTCACCGTGGCCCTCTCCGCCACTGGCAGTGCCATCAGCGGCAGTGACTACACTGGCTTTCAGAGCAGCGTTGTCATCCCAGCTACGCAAAGCAGCATTACTTTGCCACTCACCGTCTTTGCAGACAATGCAGCGGAAGGCGATGAGACCGTAACGATCACCATCGGAACCAGCGCGAACTACGCGACGGGCACGCCTGCCAGCGCAAATGCCACCGTCCAGGACAGCCCTGCCCAAAACTACTATGTGCAAAACATCCCCAACGCCGCCAAGCGCGGCCCCACCGATGATGCTGACGACGACGGCGTAGAGAACGTCATCGAATATTTCATGGGCACCCAACCCGGCAATGGCAACAGTGCGGAGACGACAGCTGCCACCATCAATTCTGGTAACATCCGCGTAAATTATCCGCGCGCCCTCAACCGTCCCGATGTCGCTGGCGTGATCGAATGGTCCACCGATCTGATAAACTGGTTCCGCACCGGCCAGAGCAACGGCAGCATCACCGTAAGCATCACCGAAAGCACCCAGTCACAGCCCACTGATGACCCGCAAATCATTGAGGCCACTGTCACCATCACCCCCACAGGAGTGCCCGTCCTAATCTTCTTCCGCCTGAATGTAGCGCAGTAAGGCAACGGCAGTCCCGCATATCAGCCTCCCGCTTTCTCACCCAGGAATTCATCCTGGCGAGCGGGAGGCTTGCGAGAACATAGCCTGTGGTGAAGCGATGAACGAGCGAGAATCACCGGATGAGCCACGGCAAGATCATCTTCACAGCCCATGCGCTCCGGCAGGAGCACATAAAGAGTGTACACGCTTTATCATTCAAGACATCCAAAGAGAGTCAGACCCAAATGGCGCTCGGTTAAGGAGACGCTGATTAATGAAGCACCGGAGAGATTCGGAGAACGCTGAGGATTGATTCAGAAGGATGTGTGGATAAAGGTGCGCTCCCGTTTCATGTGCGCACTTCGTGCGTTAGCCCTGTCCCATCGCGCCCGGACCGCCGGATCAATACGGACGCGGGCAGACGACGTGACCGTGGCCTGTAGGACGGTACCAGACGCCGCGATGAGTGTGATAGACATGACCGCGATGGACGACGCGGCGGGCTTCACGCGGGAGGACGAGCATTCCACCGGGGCTGTAGGGGCTGTGCGGACGCAGTTCCCCAGGAACGATGCGTCGGCCACCGGGACTGAGCGGGGAATGGGCGCGACCATAGCCGGGCATTGGGGTCACATAGCAGGAGGGCAGAACGGTGATGAAACCGAGCGCGAGGAGGAGAAGGGCGGGTGTTTTCATAGCGGGTGCAGATTACCCGAAAGGCGGTGCGGGGTCACTTATAAACTGCTGCGGACCGCAAGACGGTGTCGTTTTGGATAAGGCGGATGTCCAAAGCCAAGGTTAACGCAGTGTGCGTGGGATGAAGACCCACTGCATCCCGGCGGACTTCGCGGCCTCGATGCCGGAAAGTCCATCCTCAAGCACTAGACAGTCTTTTGGCTCGACGCCCATCCGCTCCGCCGCCAGCAGGAACATATCCGGCGCGGGCTTTCCTTTGGCGACATTGCGTGGAGTGATGATGATGGGAAAGAGGTCCAGGAGACCGTTCGCTGCCAGACAGCCACGGACAATGTGCTCCTCACTGCCAGAGGCGACGGCGATGGGAAACTGGCCGTGGAGGGAGCGGGCGAAGTCGGCGACGGGCTTCACCTCCACCACCTGAGGGATGAGATTCAGGAAGAGTTCTGCCTTGTACTCGGCCACGGAGTCGGGGTCAATGTTGGTGCCGTGTTCGTCGTTGAGTATCTGCACAACATCCTGCTCGCGCACGCCTGCCTTGGCGTAAAAGTAGTCCTCCGTAAACTCAAAGGGCGCGTGGTGATGCTGGAGGGACTGGACCCAGGCTTGGTAGTGCAAGGGCATGGAGTCCACCAGCGTCCCATCGCAGTCAAAGATGAAAGCGCGGAAGGGATAGTCGGGGATTGGGAGCATGGATTTATTTGTGTGGTGGGGGAAAGCCTCTAGTGCAACGAAGCGCCCGGATAGCTGCGACCCGTGGGGAAAGCAAGCTCTGCCAAAAGTGCTGCGGCTGCAAACATGAGGGTGAAATTAGAATTCCCTGTGCCACGATGCGCCGCGAAAAGCAGGCCGCCTCTGGCGACTTTCCCATGAAGAACCTCCCCACTATATTTCAACGAGCCTCGCTATGGACCGCTGTGACGGCGCTATCCGTGACGGTGATCGGCGCGCTGGCTATCGGATTCATTTATCTGGGCACTCAGGTCATCGCCTACTTACAACCGATCTTGGTGCCCTTTGCCGTGGCAGGGGTGCTGGCCTACCTGCTGGAGCCGGGGGTGGCGTGGCTGGAGAGGCGCGGTTTGAAGCGTCGGCCTGCGGTGCTGCTGGTGTTCGCGGTATTCAGCCTGGCGCTAGTGGGACTCGCCTGGTGGATCGTGCCGAAGCTCGGCGAACAGACGGCGAATCTGGCAAAAAAAGTGCCCGGCTACACGGTGAAGGTGCGCACAGCAGTGCTGGACTGGACAGCGCGCATGGAGCGGGACTATGGGGTGATTTTGCTGCCCCATGCACCGCCGACTGCGGAGGTCGGCACGCCAACGCCCGACTCCAACGCGGCGGCAGCAGGCAAAGCGGAGGGCACAGAAGAAATGGAGGCGACGCCAGACTTTGACCTGCAAGCGCTGCTGAGTGGAGATTGGGTGACGACGACGCTGCCGACTGTGCTGCGGAATTCCTGGAACTTCATCAAGAGCAGCGTGGGGGGCTTTCTCGGTGTGTTCGGCTTTCTCCTCAGTCTCATCATCGTGCCTTTGTATCTTTATTACTTTTTGATCGAGAGCGCGAAGATCAAGGAACAGTGGTCCAACTACCTGCCGCTGCGGGCCAGCGCCTTCAAAGACGAGGTGGTGTCCTGTGTGACGGAGATCAATACCTACCTGATCGCCTTCTTTCGCGGCCAACTCTTTGTCAGCGTCATCAATGGCCTAGCGACGGGCGTTGGGCTGATGGTGATCGGGCTGGACTTCGGCCTACTGATCGGGCTGGCGCTGTGTCTCGCGGGCATCATTCCTTACTTGGGCATCGCTATCTGCTGGGTTCCGGCAGTTATCATTGGCGCGGTACAGGGCGGCAGCGCGCTGATCCCTGGTGATCCGTGGTGGGCGTTGCCGCTGGCAGTGACCATCGTGTTCGCTGTGGTGCAGCAGATTGACGCGCTGTTCATAACCCCACGTATTGTTGGCGAAGCAGTGGGGCTGCACCCGATGACCGTGATCGCCAGCGTGCTGATCTGGGCGCTCCTTCTTGGCGGCCTGCTGGGGGCGATCTTGGCTGTGCCGATGACTGCGAGCGTGAAGGTTCTCTTTCAAAGATACATCTGGCGTGCCAAGCTGGCTCCGCAAACCATCGGTGGAGCCACTCATGCCCTGTAGCCCGTCCGCGTGCGGGACGCTTCTGAGTCTGCTGGAAGTGCAAATGCCCCGCCAGGTATCTTTAGAGAATCCCTTCGTCCTGCCTTGCGTCGCAGCGCGTCCCGCCTTGTATAGAACCTCCTCCTCCGCCCGAATGCACATCGCCGACATCCTCAGCCAGCAGCGCCCGACTCTGTCCTTTGAATTCTTTCCCCCCAAGACGGCTGACGCCTCGGAGGCTCTCTACCAGACCATCGGCGAGTTAGAGGAATTCAAGCCCTCCTTTGTCAGCGTGACTTATGGCGCGGGCGGCACCACGCGCGAGTTGACACATGACCTGGTAGTGCGCATCAAGACGACCACCACGCTAGACCCCGTGCCACACCTGACCTGCGTCTGCCATAGTGAGGCGGACATCGCCGCCATCCTGGAGCGCTACGCGGAAGCTGAGGTCAGTAATGTCCTCGCCCTTGGCGGTGACCCGCCGCGCAACCTCGAAGGCTATGTCCGCAAGAAGGACGCCTTTCAGCAGGCGGCAGACCTCGTGCGCTTCATCCGTAAGTTCAACGACAGCGGCGCACATCCTGACAAGCGTGGCTTTGGCATCGGCGTGGCCGGTTTCCCAGAAGGGCACCCCACGACCCCAAACCGCGTGCTGGAAATGGAGCATCTCAAAGCCAAGTGCGATGCTGGTGCGGACTACATCTGCACCCAGCTTTTTTTCGACAACCGTGACTTTCTTGACTTTCGTGACCGCTGCCGTCTCGCTGGCATCCAGATCCCGGTCATCGCTGGCATCATGCCCATCACCAGTGCTAGTGGCATGAGGCGTATGGCCGAGCTGGCTGCCGGAGCGCGCTACCCAGCGAAGCTGCTGCGTGCCATTCAGCGCTGCGGCAGTGATGAGGAGGCCGTGCAGCGCGTCGGCATCCATTATGCTACTGAGCAATGCCGCGACTTGCTAGAGAACGGCGTGGACGGCATTCATTTCTACACGCTAAACAAGTCCCACGCCACCCGCGAGATATACGCCAGTCTGGGCATTCGTGACTCTGCCGCCGTTCGCAACTCATGAGCATGGCGGCCCCGCTTATTGCCGCCATCGAGGCTGGCGGCACGAAGATCGTCTGCGGCATCGGCACCGGTCCCCAAGAGATTCGTGAGACCCACCGCATCCCCACCACCACGCCGGAGGAAACGCTGGAGGCAGTGAGCAGGTGGCTTTCTAAAATGAAGGTCGAGCACGGCCCCTTCGCGGCCATCGGCATCGGCACCTTTGGCCCAGTGGACCTCAATCCCGCCAGCGAGACCTATGGCTACATCACCACCACACCGAAACCCGGCTGGCAGCATACCGATGTAGTTCACTTTCTGCGCAACCGCTTCCACGTCCCCATCGGTTTTGACACAGATGTGAACGCCGCCGTGCTGGCCGAGTACCTCTGGGGTGCTGGCCAGGGCATGGACCCGCTGGTTTACATCACCATCGGCACCGGTGTCGGCGGTGGCGTGCTTGTGAACGGGCAGCTCCTGCACGGTGCCCTGCACCCAGAGATAGGCCACCTGGCCGTGCCACCGCCCTACAACAGCCTGGCCATCCAGCGTGAGTGCCAGTGCCCCTTCCACAAAAGCTGCGTCGAGGGTTACGTCTGCGGCCCCGCCCTCGCCAAGCGCTGGGGCGTGCGCGCGGACATGCTGCCGCCGGACCATCCCGCCTGGGAGGAGATAGCAGATGTCCTGGGCCATGCGCTCATGAACCTCACCCTCACCCTCTCTCCTCACCGCATCATCCTCGGCGGCGGCGTCATGGAGCAGCCACAGCTCATTGGCCTCATTCGCGCAAAGCTGGCTCTGCACCTCAATGGCTACCTAATCGTGCCAGAACTGGGCAGGCACCTTGATGACTACATCGTCACCCCCGGCCTAGGCGATCGCTCCGGCCTACTCGGCGCGCTAGCGCTGGGGCGGATGAGTTTGGACGTCCCCCACGCCTGAAACACGCCTGCCATGTCCGCCGCCGTCCCCCTCGTCGCCACCGATGTCCACCGCACCTACACCCTGGGCGGTCATGAATTGCCCGTGTTGCGCGGCGTGAATGTGGAGGTCCGCGCCGGGGAGAAAGTTTTCCTTTGCGGACAGTCTGGCGCTGGCAAAACCACGCTGCTTTACGTCCTCGGCGGGCTAGAAAAGCCCACCCTGGGGGATGTGCTCGTCCACGGGCAGTCCCTCTACAATGGGTCAGCCAAGGTCCGAGCCCAGACGCGCAACCGCATTATGGGCTTCGTCTTTCAGCACTACTTCCTGTTGCCAGAGCTGACCGCTTTGGAGAATGTCATGCTGCCCGCCATGATCGGCGGACGGCAGGCCGGTGAGCGAGCGCGGGAGTTACTGAGCCGCGTGGGCCTGGGGGAGCGGCTGCAGCACCTGCCCACCGAGCTTAGCGGCGGTGAGCAGCAGCGTGTCGCAATCGCCCGCGCGCTCATCAACGATCCCGGCATCATTTATGCCGACGAACCCACTGGCAACCTCGACGCCAGTACCGGCACCGGCGTCATGGACATGCTCATGGAGGTGGTGGATGAATCAAAGAAGACCCTTGTCGTCGTCACCCACGATCAGAGCCTCGCCAAACGTGGTGATCGCCGCCTGCTCTTGCGGCAGGGCTTGCTGGAGGAGGGGTGAGCGCGTCCGTCAGAGCGTGCCGCCCTCTCACTGAGCATGATTTCACTCGTCAGCGCGCTTCTCCTGTCCATCATCGCCGCGCCTGAATGGAAGCTTCGCTAATCGTCATCGGCCTGCTCATTGCCGCTGTTATCTTCTTTGCTACCGAGAAAATCTCTGTGGACCTAGTGACCCTGGGATTGCTGTGCGTGCTGGTGCTCTCTGGCGTGCTCAGCGCGCAGGAAGCATTCTCAGGCTTTGGAAACGAGGTCATCGTCATGCTCGGTGCCATCTTCATCATCGGCGCAGCCCTGCGCGAAACCGGAGTGCTTGACACCCTGGGGCATCTACTAGCTCGGATCAGCGGTGGCGGTCAGCGCAGGATCAGCGCAGCGCTGATGACTGGCGTCGGCAGCGTGTCAGCCTTTATGAACAACACGACCGTCACGGCGATGTTCCTCGGACCGGTGATAGGTCTAGCGCGGCGGCTAGGCATCTCCCCCTCTCGGCTATTGATGCCACTAGCCTTTTCCTCCATCCTCGGCGGCACCTGCACACTCATCGGCACCAGCACGAACGTGGCAGTGAGCGGGGCGATGGTGCGGATGGGGATGCCGGAGGTGAAGATGTTTGAGATCACACCCGTGGGTCTGGTCATCTTCGGTAGCGGGCTGGTTTACCTGATTCTCGCTGGGATGCGCTGGGTGCCGGAGCGGGACAGGACCGATCGGCCAGACGAGGCCGAGACCATCCGCGAATACCTCGCCGAGGTGGTGATCCTGCCAGACTCGCCGCTGATCGGGCAGGAAATGTTCGCCTCAGACTTCTCAGTGCTGGAGTTCCAGATCGTCAAAGTCCGCCGCCGTGGGGATGAGATCGCCGTCGGGCCACACGTCATCTTTGAGGGAGGGGACATCGTTCTCGTAGCAGGGAAGGTGCTAAACCTCATCAAGGTAAAAAAGATCGAAGGCATAGACATCTTAGAAGACGTGGACCTGCGCCTCTCCGGCGCGGACATGCGGGAGTTCAGCGTAGCAGAGGTGGTGCTGACGCCGCGCTCCAGTCTGGTCGGGAAAACCTTGCGCGGCAGCAATTTTCGACGCCGTTCTGGCCTATCCGTACTAGCCCTACTGCGCGGGGACCGCACACTCAATGACCAGATGGCAGACGTGCCATTGCACGCTGGAGACATCCTGCTCTTGCAGGGGCCTTATGACCGCTTCCGCACCTTTGAAGAAAACTCAGAAATGGTCGTCATCACCGAGCACGTCATCAGCCACAGCACACGCAAGCGTGGCCTCGCTCTGCTCATCGTTTTTGCCTTGGCAGTGCTGGCCAGCAGCTTTGACTTGCTGCCAGCCTCTGTCGCCTTTCTTCTCGTAGCCCTGATCGCCCTAGCCACACGGTGCATCCGGTTGGACATTGCCTATGAAAATGTGGACTGGCGGCTGCTCATCCTCATCGGCGGTATGACCGCCTTTGGCACCGCGATGGCAAAGTCTGGTGCAGATACCCTGCTGGCGGACTTCATCACTGGCTGGCTCTTGCCCTACGGTCCGCTGGCGGTGCTGGCCGGCTTTAGCATCCTCACCGTCCTGCTCACCCAGCCCATGTCCAATGCCGCCGCCGCACTGGTGGTGCTGCCCATCGCCGTTAAGGCCGCCGATGTCATGTCCGTAAGCCCGCGCACCTTCGCCATCGCCGTCATGCTCAGCGCTAGCATCTCCGTGCTGACTCCCTTTGAGCCTAGTTGCATCCTCGTTTATGGGCCGGGCAAATATCGTTTTAGCGATTTCATCAAAGTCGGCGGCGGTCTCACCGTTGTAGCTGTCATCGTAGTGCTGACCCTAGTGCCAGTCTTCTGGCCCCTGACCGCGAAATAAGAACCGCAATCGCCAGTGCGAAACATGGCATGAACCGGGCACATGGTTCCCGGTCAGAGTGTAACCCATGTCCGGGTTCATACACTACACGATTACTCCAGCACGACATGCAGCGTGTCTTCAGGCAGCGTGAGCTTGAGCGCCGCGCCATCGCGTTGGATCGCGACTTCGCCAGTGGCATAGCCGTTGGCATCCACGGCGGTTGCTTTCTTGAGGGTGGCGTTGTTCAGCGTGAGCGTCATGCGCACCTTCTCGACCATCCACGGCGCATGGCCCACGCTCTCAATCTTCATCAAGCCATCGGTCCCCGGCGTGCCGTGCATGTCTTTCTTTTTCGAGACGCCGGCGTCGGCAGGTGCGGGGCTTTGCTGCCATCCTGCGGGCAGGGCGTTGGTACCGCATTGGATGAGCACCTTCGTGGACTCGCTCAACGGTTTGCCATCCATGCTCACGACAACACAGTTGCCGTAATCGTTGTCACTGTGGAGGCTCACATCGGCGAGCTTGAAGTCGCGCTTGTTTTTGAAGAAAGCGACGACGCCTTGCGCACAAGGCGTGTTCAGCGTGAACCATCCCTGCTGCGTGTTCACCTCGTGCTCACCAGTGTTACTGCGGATGCTGTGCTCATCGGTAAACTTACTGATGTCCTCAATCTTCGTCTTCGCGGCATCGGCACCGTATTCAACTTCGACTGGGCCGACGAAGAAGGCGCGTGCATCGGCCTTGTCGGCCTTGTAGGCGGCTGTTTCGGCAAGCAGCGGCAGCTTGCGCTGCCAGAGGTCATCAATCGGGCGCGCTTCATGCACTACGGGCTGGCCTTGTTTCACGTAGCCTTTGCGCACGATGAGAGAGGCGGCGGGAAACTGCCCGAGGCAGTCGGGATACGCGGTTATGAATTTCTCCTGCGAGTCCTTGATGTAACCATTGCCCGACATCGGCGGCGACCATTGCTCATGCCCGAAAGCGAACCAGCAGAAGCCATCGAAGCCTATGAGCGACTGATATGCGGCGACGAGGAGTGGGCCTTCGCTCGCGGTCATGCTGGGGAAGGTCCACGAGGACTCGGTCATGATAAACGGTTGGTTTACCGGCAGCTTGAGCTGCAGCGGCCAATCCAGCGGGTTCGTGAGGAAACTGCGCGAGTTATAGACGTGGTCGGGCTTGAGCGTCCAATTCGACTGATCGCCTGAGTGCATGCCGGGGAAGTAACGGTTCACGCCCTGGATGTCCGTGGCGGTGTAGGTCCAGCGCAACGCATCATTCAGGCGCACGGTGTCCGCCGTGTGCCAGTTCCCTGCGCTGATAAGCTGCTGGCATCCGCAGTCGTTGCGCAGAAAATCCACGATCTCGCGATGGAAGTCGAACATCATGCGGCTCCAAAATTCTGTCTGGTCGGCGAGGCGTTTTGAAGTCGTGTCCCTTGTGAGTTCATAGATGTTCCGCAGCACGACTGGCTTGGCATCGCCCCAGGCCTTGGCCACAGCTTCGGCGCTGCCGTGCTTCTTGATCGCCCACTCGCGGAATTGCTCATTGAGCATCGCCAGCGGCTTCTCTTTGAGATGTGAGATGGTCCAGAACAGCGTAGCGTCCTCGTTCTGAATCTGAATGATCGCCAAGGCCGGATCCTTCGCCAAAATGATGCCCGTGTGCGGATTCGGTGTGGTCAGCAACTCGCGCAACCAGCCCTTATAGGCGGCCTTCATGCGCGGATCGAAGAACAGCAGCCCGTGCCCATCATCCGTGCCGAAGCCCATGCTCTCGGTGGGTTTGAAGGCGTTCGCCCAATACGGCGTTAGCATTGAGTAGATGCCGACCTGCTTCATCGCAGCCACATGCGCCCAGATGTAGTCGCGCGTGTTCGGATCAAGTTCTTCCAGCTTAGCATCCGGCTTCTTCTTCGTGTCGGGATTCAAAGATGTGTGCATTCGCGCGAGATTCACACCGTGCTTGGCGAGGAACTTCGCATGGCGTTCCAGACTCGGTTCCGTCCTCTCGCTGGGCCAGTGTGGGCGTGCCACCCACGGCTTGTTCTCCTGCACAAAACTGCCCACCGCCCAGAATCGCAGCGCCTCGCCATCACCACGCATGAAGCCGCCTTTGCCATCGGTCTTCACCCAGCCATGCACACCCGCGATGGCTTCATTGAGCGAACGCAGATCGAGCAACGCGTCGGTTTTGAAATCATCGGCCTTCGGATCAAAGGCGAAGTGAGTGGTGTCGTCGGCGTGGGCTACGGCAATCAAAAAGATAGTAGCGTTTATAAGCTTGTGCTTGAGCATGGCGGAGAGTGAAAATAGAACGCTTGAAGACGACTTAACCTGACGACACGTCCACTAATCCCGAATTTCGAAGTTGCGGAGCAGTTCGCTCAGAAAAAATACCATTTTCAAATTCGCTGAATCCAACTTCGGGGAGGTTGGTCAAGGTGAGGTCACTGTGGTCACTGGCAGTAGTTTCAACCCATAAGGCACGAACTTTTCGAAGTCGCCGATGTTTCGTGTCGCCACCTGGACATCCTTGGTCATCGCACAAGCAGCGATCATGCAATCCGCGTGCGAGCCACGTTTGCGTCCAGTGTAATGAAACAAACGAGACGCCTGCTCGGCCTCTTTGGCAGTAAAGTCGAGGATGCGTCCCTCGACGATGGCCTGTACGGCATCTTTTTGTTGTTTCGTGTGCGGACCATTCAAAAACTCTGACCAGGCGATGGCGGACACCGCCAGTTCCTCACCATTTTCCAGCCACTGACGGATCACCGCGATGTGCGGTGATCCGATGGTGACGAGATCAATGAGAAGATTAGTGTCCAGGTGGATCATACTTCCCACCAGTAGCGTTTGGCCTCACGTTCAGCCTGCACTTCCTCGCGGAAGGCGTCAGCCTCCTGTAGCGTGAGTCCGCCGCCATTTTGCAGCCAATCGAGAGCTTTGAGGGGTTTAGGGCATTGGTCTTTCATGTCTTCTTCCTCCTTGATGCGACGCACGGCCCGGCGCATGACCTCAGCTTTTGGGACACGCCATTTCTGAGCGAGCAGATCAAGCGCACTCAGGGTAAACTGATCCAAAGCCATGCTGGTACGGGTGAGTGTGTATGTCATGTGGTAAATTGTTATATATTCATCCATTCTGTGCAAGTCCATTTTTTTCGATATCACTAAAAGTGGGGTTCCTGAATGTTGAAAGACTGTTCCGACTATCGTTAATGGAGGCATGACTCGCTTTGCACTTCTCGGCACCCTCTTTCTCACCTCTACTGTCTTTTCCCAAAACGACAGCAACGCGGGCAATGATGTCTCCGACAAGGTCATCGCCAAGCCCGTCATGCAGTGGAGCTTCGCTGACCAGAAAGAAATCGGGCCTCGTGCGCCGACCTATCCCGGCTTTGCCAAAGAAAACACGGCCATCCGCTTCATCGGCGATGGTAAAAAGGCTCTGAAGATCGCAGACAGCGAAGAACTGCGCTTTGGATTGAACGAGACGATCACGCTCGAAGCCTGGGTGAAGGCACCGGGGCTCAGCGGCACGCCTTACATCATCGGCAAGGGACGCCTCGGTACGAAGGAGTTCGGTGCGGAGAATCAAAACTACGCGTTTCGTCTCCAGACGGCGAAGGGCGGGGCGCAGATCGGCTTCCTCTTCCACAGCGCGGATGTTCCTGGCAAAAAAGGTGACTGGCATCGCTGGTGGTCGAAGGACACGATGCCGATCCAAGGCTGGCATCACATCGCCGTGACCTACACGTTCGGGCAGCCAAAGAGCATCAAGGGCTTCATCGACGGCCAGCCTACCGACGGTGTGTGGGACATGGGCGGTGCGACAGATCGTGCTCCAGTCACCGATGGAGACGCGATCATGATCGGCAGCGGCTCGACTCTGGCCTCCTCGCATTCACTCAATGGCTGGCTTGATGAAGTCGCGATCTATCGCGGTGCCATCGACACCGACGCGCTGAAGGCGAAGTATCAATTTGTGCCACCACCGCCGCCAATCGCCAAAAAAGACGTGCCCGCAGGCCGCGTGCTCGTGCAGCTCGCCGAGGAAGGCATGCCCGATGCCAACGCCTGGCCCAGCGAACCGCCGAAGGTCGCCGAAACCTACACGGAGGACGTCTTCGGCTTCTTTGACGTGCCGCAGAAGTATGTGGAGACCGGTGTGCGCGGTGAGCGTCATGTGCCCTTCCTTTTGCGTGCTGCGGCCAGCGTAACTTTCCCCAAAGGCAAGCATCGCCTGCTGCTGCGTGCGCGTGGTGCCACGAATCTTTACATCGACGGCAAAACGACCCTCAACACGCCCTTCCCGCCGAACGACAGCGACGGTCATCACCTCGTGGCCGATCAAAAAGACTATCTCGACCTCGGCCCCGACTTCCGCTTCGTCCCGCCGGGCAATCGCGAATCCTGGTGTGAGTTTGAAGGCACCGGCAAGCCGCAGTTCTTCGTGCTGGAGACGGTCGTCGGCAGTTTTGCTGGTAAAAGCATTCGTCGTCCGGAACTTGGCGAAACCGTCGTCGCCTGGTCCAAACAAGGCACGGAGACTTGGCAGCTCGTCACCGCTGGCAAACGCGAAGTGGCCTACGACGACGCCGGTTGGGCCGACTACGAGAAGGAGCGCAACTCGCACTACGATGCGGTGAATGCCAAGAAGCGCGCCGAACTGCGCGCGAAGTCCGATCCGTATTGGACGCAGCGCCGCGAGGCCGCGAAAGCTTGGCTGGCCAAGGTGGAGCCCGTCAAAGTGCCCGAGTTGCCGAAGAACTTCCCCGCCAGCAACGAGATCGACCATTTCATCGCCGCCCGCATTGATGGCGTGAAGGCACAGGACTCGCACAAAGGCAGCATCGACTACTTCAAAGATGTGATGCCCATTCTTGAGGCGAAATGCAACGAATGCCATCGCGGTGCGAAGGCCAAAGGCGGCCTGCATCTCGATTCGCTGGCTGATGCGCTCAAAGGCGGCAAATCCGACGGTGCCGCCGTCGAACCCGGCAAGCCCGATCACAGCTCCGTCATCGCGCGCATCACTTCCGACGATGAAGACGAGGTCATGCCACCCAAAGGCAAGCCTTTGACCAAAGCCGAGGTCGCCGTGCTGACGAATTGGATCAAAGAAGGCGCGCACTGGCCTGACATCCGCGCTGATCACCTCACGCTCACGCCTTTGACCGACGACTTGACCTTCCTGCGCCGCGCCACCATCGACACCATCGGCGTAGTCCCGACACTGGCAGAAATCGAAGCCTTCCAGAAGAACCCCGACCGCAAAGCCGCCATCGACCGCCTGCTCAATGATCCGCGCTGGGCGGACAATTGGATGGGCTACTGGCAGGACGTGCTCGCGGAAAATCCAAACATCCTCAATCCCACGCTCAACAACACCGGCCCCTTCCGCTGGTGGCTCTACGAGTCCCTGAAGGATAACAAGCCGATGGATTTCTTCGTCACCGAACTGCTGCGCATGAAAGGCAGCGAGCGCCTCGGCGGTCCGGCTGGGTTTGGCACCGCCTCACAGAACGATGTGCCCATGGCCGCGAAGGGAACCATTGTCAGCACCGCCTTCCTCGGTGTGGAAATGAAATGCGCACGCTGCCATGATTCCCCCACCGGCAAGTCCTTGCAGCAGGACCTCTTTGAACTCGCCGCCATGCTCGGCACAAAGGAAATCGAAGTGCCGAAGACCAGCAGCGTGCCGATGGACAAGATCCACGCCGGTGGCCGCAAGCCTTTGATCCAAGTCACCCTCATGCCTGGCACCAAAGTGCAACCGAAGTGGCCCTTCGCTGAGTTCTGCGACGAATCGGTGGCCAAGCTCGCCGAAGATCCGAAGGACACGCGTGACGTGCTCGCCGCCATGATCACCGCGCCGCAAAACGAGCGCTTCGCGCAAGTCACCGCAAACCGCATTTGGTCCCGCTTCATGGGACGCGGCATCGTCGAGCCCGTCGAAGATTGGGAAAAGGGCAAGCCCACGCATCCCGAACTGATCCAATGGCTCGGGCGCGAGCTCGTGCGCGGCGGTTACGATGTGAAAAATCTCTCCCGCCTCATCTTGAACAGTCACGCCTACCAACGCGCCACCGATCCCGAGTTGAAGCTCACCAGCCCGCTTTACACCAGCCCCGCACCGCGTCGTCTCCAGGCCGAGCAGATAGTGGACAGCCTCTTCGCCGCCACCGGCAAACCTTTCCGCACCGAAGAAGTCTGCCTCGACATCGACAACACCCGCGACCTCAAAAACGCCATCCACCTGGGCAAACCGCATCGCTCCTGGATGCTCACCAGCACCAGCAACGAACGCGACCGCCCCAGCCTAGCATTGCCCCGCATCCAGGCCGTCACCGACGTGCTCAGCGCCTTCGGCTGGCGCGGCAGCCGCCAGGACCCCATCAGCAAACGCGATGCCGACCCCAACGTCCTCCAGCCCGCCATCCTCAGCAACGGCACCCTCGGCGTCTGGCTCACCCGCATGAGTGATGACCACGGCGTCACCGACATCGCCTTGAAAGCGCCATCCGTGGATGAACTCATCGACACGCTGTTCTTGAAGCTCCTCACCCGCAAGCCCACCGCCCAGGAACGCGAACTCTACACCCAGCACCTCAGCGCCGGCTTCGAGTCCCGTCATTCCAAGCCCCAAGCCCCAAGCTCCAAGCCCACCCGCTCGCGTGAGAAGTACGTCAGTTGGTCCAACCACCTCGACGCCGAAGCCACCACCGTCCGCATGGCCCAAGAAACCGCCGCCCGCCAAGGCGAGCCACCCACTGAAAAACTCGACGCCCATTGGCGCACCCGCATGGAAGACGTCCTCTGGGCCATGCTGAACGCGCCGGAGTGGGCGTTTAGTCCGTGAGCGAGCTTTCTCGTCGGAAATAAGGTTGCTGCTTCCGGCACGATTCCATAGCATGGCTGCATGGACCCGATCACCACCGCCATCGTTACGACTGTTGCCACCGGATTGACCAAGGATGCCGCGAAGGCAGGTTATGAGAAGCTCAAGAACTTGATCTTCGGCGCAGCGCCGGAAAAGCAACCCGAGCTGGAGGCCGCCATCGCCGCCATAGAGAACGCGAAAGCCGACTTGGAGAGGCTGCTGGCCGGTTCGGGAGCGGCGCAGCGGGCGGACGTGCTGGCACAGGCGGCAGAGTTGATGAAGCAATCGGGTATTCATGTTGTCGGCGACGACAACATCGTTCTCACCGGTGGCTCCAAAGGCGGAAAGTTCGGTGACATTCATGGTGATTTCACAATCAACTAAACCTGCTCCGCGCCATGCCCACGCCCGAAGAACTCCAGCGGCAGATCGCCGAATTGCAGGCGCAGCTCGCGTCTTTGCAGAAGTTACCCTCGGGCAATGCCACCGCCACGGATGACAGCATCGCCATCCACATCGCGGGCAGTGTGTTTGGGAATGTCAGCGTTCACACGGGCACGGGGCCTGCGCCGAAGGCGCTGCTGGCGCACTACCTGGATATCCTCATCGCCGACTGCCAGCGGCTGAAGCTGGATGTCATTGATGAAAAGAACACGGTGGATGCCGCCGCGCAGCTCCGGCTGGGGGCGGTTTATACAAACCTGCTCGTCACGGCGGCGGACGAGGAGGTGGCAGGATCACCGGAGGAGATGCTGAAACAGGAGCGGAAGCCGCTCGCCGCCGCCGCCTTTGCCAGCCGTCATGCTTGCGCGGTCATTTTGGGCAAGCCGGGGGCGGGAAAGACGACCTTCACGGATTTCCTCTGCCTCTGCATCGCCGGGGAGATCCGAAAGCGGCCGGAGGCGAATCTGGCGCTGTTGGGTAAGGATTGGAAAGCGGATAAACCGCTGCCGCTGCGCATCACGCTGCGGGAGTATGCGGCGCTTTCGCTGCCGCAGGGGCTCTCGCTGTGGGATCATCTCAAAAAGGGCTGGAAGGATGCGCTCGAAGGTTTTGCCGATCCGGTGCGGCGGCACCTGCTGGAGCAGGGCGGGCTGCTGGTGCTGGATGGACTGGACGAGGTGCCGGAGGCCAGCGGCTGCCGGGAAAAGGTGAAGGCCGCCATCCAGGCCTTTCAGAAGGATTTTCCGAACGTGCGCCTGCTCATCACCAGCCGCACCTACGCCTACCTGCACCAGCAGTGGCGGCTGCCGGGCTTCGAGTCGGCGGAGCTGGCCGCGTTTGAAAAGGAGCAGTGGGAGGCCTTCATCGACAAATGGTATGCGGAGCTAGCCATCGTGCGGCGGAACTTCGCCGCTGACGCTGCCACGCACAAGGCCGGGGAGCTGAAGCAGGCCATCGGCGAGCGTCCGCACCTCCAGGAGCTGGCCGCCAGCCCGCTGCTGCTCACCCTCATGGCCTCCCTGCATGCCCTGCGCGGCGGCACGCTGCCACGGGAGCGGGAGCTGCTCTACAACGACAGCGTCAGCCTGCTGCTGGATGCTTGGGAGCGGCCGAAGACGGTCTATCAGGAAGTGAAGTCCGAGGACGGGAAATCTGTGGAGAATAAACCCGTCATCATCAGCGCCAGCGCCCAGGAGTTCATGAAGCTGGCCGCCCGCGCCGATCTGGAGAAGGCCATCTCCCGCCTGGCCTACGAGGTTCATGCCGATCAGGGGCACAAGACCGGCGTGGCGGACATCTCGGAGGGTGCGCTGCTCGCCACGCTCAGCCGCATCGCTGGCGGGCTGAATCCCGCGCTGCTGGCCGAGTATGTGCGGGATCGCGCCGGGCTTCTCACGCACCATGGCGAAGGCGTCTATCGCTTCCCGCACCGCACCTTTCAGGAGTACATGGCCGCACGGCATCTCGGCGACCTCGGGCCAGAGGAAATCGCCCGCCATCTGCGGGAGGACGCCGGACGCTGGCGTGAGGCTTACCTGCTGGCCGGGGCCAAAACCGCACGCGGCGCGGCTTGGGCCGCTTGGGCCATTGTGCGCAAGACCTGCCCGGAAGTGCCCGCCAAGCGTGCCAAGCCAGCCGAATGGCTCTGCGCCTCCCTGGCCGGGCAGCTCATCGTCGAGGTGGGCCTGGAGCCTGCGGACGGCGACGACCAGAAAACGCGCCAAACCATCGTGGAGGCTCTGGTGAAGCTCATCAGCACCGAGCAGCTCGATCCCGTGGAGCGGGCGCGGGCTGGCGTCGCCTTGGGCCATTTGGGTGATCCACGGCCCGGCGTGGCGGTGGAGGACTGGATCACCATCCCGGCGGGCAGCTTCCTTTACGGGGATAAGAAGGAGAAACGGCTGATCCCGCAGCCTTACCAGATCAGCCGCCATCCGGTGACCGTGGCGCAGTATGCCCGCTTCATCGCGGAGGGCGGTTATGAGGACGAGGAGGTGAAAAAGGCCGGTTTCACGGCTCCTGAGGCCTATCGTCCGGTGTTCCAGACGCCGAACCATCCGCAGGTGGGCGTCTCCATGATCGAGGCGGCGGCCTACTGCCGTTGGCTGTCGAAAAAGCTCGGCAAAAACGTACGCCTGCCCACGGAGGAGGAGTGGGAGCGTGCGGCGCGGGGCAAGGATGGAAACGAATACCCCTGGGGCAGCGGCGAGGTGGCCCGACATGCCAACATCGGTGACACCGACATCGGCCACACCAGCGCCGTGGGCCTGTTTCCCAGCGGAGCCTCGCCTGAGGGCTGCCTAGACATGGCGGGGAATGTTTGGGAGTGGACTGGCTCGCCAAAGGGAGACGCCTGCGTCCTGCGCGGCGGTGCGTTCAACCTCCACGCGGGCAACGCGCGTTGTGCCTACCGCGCCAGGTACCATCCGCGCAACCGCGACGACCTCATCGGTTTCCGGGTGGTGGTGTCCCCATTCTGAGGCCCACTCTGGCTTTCTGAACTCTTCTGGGGATTGGGGGCGTAGCCCCACGGAAATTTTTTTCTGCGGCAGCCCTGCCCGAACACCGCGATGAAAGGCTCATGTCCCAAGTCTCCGAGATGGTCATCTTCACCCGCACCTTTGATTTCCTGAGCTGGCTGCTGCCGCAGACGGAGCATTTCCCGAAGCCCTACCGCCACAGCTTCACCCGGCGGTTGCTGGATGCGGCCTTTGACCTGCGGGAGCACCTGGAGGAGGCGAACCACAGGCGCGGCCCTGCCCGTACGGAGAGCCTGCGCCGTGCGGATGAGGCACTGGCGAAGGTCACTTTCTACCTGCGCCTTGCGCAGAAATGGAACTGGCTGGGCACCGGCCAGTACGAGCACGCTGCAAAAATGCTGGTGGAGGTGGGGAAACTGCTTGGCGGCTGGCAGGCCAGCGTGAAAGGGTAGCCACCATGGGCCAGCCCGAAATCACGCCTGCGTCCTGCGCGGCGGTGCGTACAACAACCACGCGGACAACGCGCGTTGTGCCAACCGCAACAGGAACCATCCGCACAACCGCAACAACAACATCGGTTTCCGGGTGGTGGTGTCCACATTCTTCACGCTGGGTGCCCGGCATTGCGCGGCGGGATATTCTCCTGCCACGCCGAGGGGAAAGAAGAATGGCGGGGCTGTGTCCGGGCCGCGCAGCGGCATAAAAGTGCCGCCGCCGGGCAAATACGGTGCCAGCGCCCAGCACCCAGGAGGAGATTCCCGGTGCGGGGCCAAGGCAGCGTCCTTCGTGTCTGTTCATGCCTGGGAAAACCTGCACGCGGCGTGGTGCCAGGCATCAGCGGGAAAGCGTGGTGCATCGACCACCGCCGCGTTTGAATACCGCCTGGAATCGGAACTGGTGCGGCTCCAGCAGGAACTGGCCGGTGGCAGCTACCAGCCGGGGCGCTACAGCAGCTTCTACATTCATGAACCCAAGCGCCGCCTCATCTCCGCCGCACCTTTCCGCGATCGTGTGCTCCACCATGCGCTGTGCAATGTCATCGGCCCTGCGCCCAGGAGCAAACTCCTGGTGCGGGGCCAGACCTAGCAGAAGGCACAGCGAACCGCGCGGCAGCGTCCCGGAGTGCGGTGGCAGAACCCTGAAAGGGTGGCGACACCGCTCCCGCGCGCTGAAGCGGGTTCTTCGGCCAAAGCGCACTCTCCGGCATTACGAAAGCGGTGTCGGCGATGCAAGGGTGCCCCTTGCATCTCTGCCACCGCACTCCGGGACGCTGGCGCGGCAGGCGTGCCCCCATGAGACTGCGCCATGACTTTCTCCGCCATCCATGCCTGGGAAAACCTGCACGCCGCGTTTGAATACCAGCTCGATGACTTCCTGCTCTTTGGCGATGACAAAGACGAGCTGCATGACTGGCACCGCCGCATCGTGCAGCGGATGGAGCGCTACCGGCTGCGCATCCACCCCGGCTCACATCCGCGCCCGGTCACGGAGGGTGTGTCCTATCTGGGCTTCATCCTCTTTCCCACTCACCGGCGGCTGAAGGCCCGCAAGGGCTGGCACTTCACGCGCCGCTACCGCGCCCTGCTCCAGCAGGCGCGGGAAGGCGGCATTCTTTGGTCAGAAGTCAGCGCCGTGGTGCAGGGCTGGGTGAACCATGTGCGGCACGGGGATACCGTTGGCCTGCGCAAGGCGGTCTTTGAAACAAAAAAATAATTTTCTTGGGGCTCCGCCCCAAACCCCAGAGTTCAGAGAGCCAGAGTGGGCCTCAGAATGGGGACACCACCACCCGGAAACCGAGGATGTTGTAGCGGTCGTGCGGATGGAACCCGAGGCGGAAGGCACAACGCGCGTCGTCCGCGTGGTAATTGTACGCACCGCCGCGCAGGACGCAGGCGGTTTGGCCGTCAGGCTGCTGGTCGTAAGCAGGGTTTTGGTAGGTGTCGCTCCATGGAGAGGCTGTCCATTCCCAGACATTGCCGCTGAGGTCCAGAGCGCCGCATTCGGCCTTCCCCGAGGGAAAGAGGCCGACGGCACTGGGACTGCCGATGCCTGTATCGTCGATGTTGGCGAGTTCTTCCGGCTTCTGCTTCACGGTGGCCTTCCAAGGGTAAGTGCGGGCATCGTCATGGCGGGCGGCACGCTCCCACTCCGCCTCCGTGGGCAGGCGGATGGGAAGCTGCTCACGATCTGCCAGCCAGGCGGCGAAAGCGGCGGCCTCAAACCAGCTCACGCCGGTCTGCGGGTGGTTCAGCAGGTCATAGGGGCTGCCGTAGCCTTCCGGCGCGGTGATTTTCTCCTCCTGCACCCATTTCCACCCGGCCTCCGGCCACCAGCGGCGCTTCTTATAGCCGCCTGCGGCGGTGAACTGCTCATACTGCGCCACGGTGATGAGATGGCGGCTGATGGCGAAGGGCTGGGTGATGGCGGTGCAGGTGTGGCGCGGGCGCTCGTCATCATGGCCGCCGTGCGCCTCGTCATTGCCCATGGGAAAGGGGCCGGGCAGGATGCGGGCGGCCCAGAAGGGGCTGTCCGGTTTTTCGATGCCTTTGAAATCACACACGCCGGGGCGGTCATCCCCCATGCGGCCCAGGGCCTGACCGGCGCGGGCACGCACGGGCGGTGGCAGCCAGCCTTTCTGCACGATCTGGCGCAGGGCGGCCTGGGTGCGCTGCCACTGCTCCTCGCCGAGCGCTGAAGAATGAAGCTTAGGCCACCCGATTTCGACGAGTATCTCCGCCGCGATGATGGGAAGCGGGGATGCCTGCGCCGCTGTTTTCCACGGCTTTAGCGGGGGCATCAGGTGGTGGAGCCAGTTCAGCACCTTGGTCTTCGCTTTCACATAGCCGGCGGCCAGGAGGCCGATCTCGCGCCAGTCGTCCCAAACCTCCAGGGAGGAGGAAAAGGCGGTGAAAGCCTCATCCGGTTGTTCTTCGTCATAGTCACATAGCTGGAGGGCGCAGAGAAACTCCGCCAGGGACTTGTGCGGGAAGGTGAAATAGTTGTCCTGTGGCAGCAGGAGGGCAAGCCGCTGGCGGATGATGCGCAGCACCTGCTCCGCCCATTCACGGCTCTCCTCAGCGCTGCCCGTGTGGATCCTCATGATGGCGGCGCGCAGATCGGACTCTTGAAGTACCAACTCGTCCGCGCTGCTGCGGCGCTTCCCGGACGTGGCCCAGGCGGACATCTGCTGATAAACCAGCGCGGAAAGGTGCTGCAGCAGGTCTTCTGAGCCCATTTGTGGGCCGATCTGACGAAAAAGCGCTGACAGCCCAGTTTCCTTATCCTTTTCCTCCTCCCACTCCCACAGCAGCAGCATGACGAGGCGATGGTAGAGCTTAGCCTTTGATGCGGGCAATTCCTTGTCCGTGCCATGAACCAGGCTCATCATGGTGAGCAGCAGTGGAGAGGGGGCCAGGAGCTGCAGCTCCGGTCGGGAATCGATGGCCGCCAGCAGCTCCTGAGACAGCTCTGCCGCCGGGCGGTCCAGCCAGTCGATGCTCTCCAGCTCCGCAAACCAACCCTGGATGAACTGCGGCACCTGCGCTTCCAGTGTGAAGGGCAGCAGCGTGACATCAGGAAACGGAAGCCGCCAGGGCGAGTCCGGCAGGTAGGAGCGCACGCGGCAGCTCACGAGGATGCGGGCATTCGTGTAACGCTCCCCCCAGGCACGAACGACCTGCGCCACCCGCCGCCGCAAATCTGGGCGCACCTCGTCCAGACCGTCGAAGTACAAAAGCGGCGTGGGCTTATTTTTCTCCGCCAAAGCGGCCTCCACGATCTGCCGCAGGCCGGTGAACTCTTTCTTTTTCCATTTCCTGTCCAAAAAGCTCCAAAGCAGCAGCACGCGTTGGTGGTCCGCCTCATCCTCCTTCCACTTTTCCTCGCTCTTCGGCAGACTCGTGGCCAGCTCCCGCAATTCGATAAAAACTGGCAGCGTTGGCCGCGAGGCCACAGGCCAGTCCTGCAAACAAGCTTCATCCTGCGTGCCAAGGGCGCAGCAGAGGTGCCGCCCCACCGTGGACTTGCCCGCGCCAGGCTCCCCGAGGATGACGAGCTGCCGCTGTCGAACGATCTCGCTGAGGACGGGGAGGCGCTTCGAGGCATCGGGCACTTCGGCCATGACTTCCCTTTTCGTTTCGTCTGAAATGGCAGGGATATGGGCCTTGCCCTGGACCTCCAGACCGACATAAACCCGCGCCAACTTCGGATGCTGAAGGGAATCGGCTTTCGTCCTCATTTTCGCGATGAGGTGCATGTCTCCGAGCTTTCTCAAGTAGGCCCGGTAGTTCTCCATGGTCCGTTCCTGCTCCGAACGGGTGTCTTTGCCACCCACGAAGACGTTTTCGGCAGTCTGGACGGAGACGGCTGTGCCGCCGTGGTCAGCCGTGGCATTGCCCGTGCCGCTAACCGCGATCTGCGGTGCCACGAGAGTGATGTTCGCCGCCAAAGTCTGCACGAGAGCAGGCAGGCCGGGACAAGCCGCGACGGCCTGCAAAAAACTGATCCAGCTCCGCCGAAGGCTGCGCGGCGCTCACAATGGCCGACTGCGCTATCTCGACGGCTGACGCGTCGCCTTTCAAACAGGCATCGGCATAGGTTTGGGCGAGGATTTGCGATTTGGCTGCCGGGTTGCTCATTCGTCCGATTGAAACGCCATCACTGCGGCACTGCAATCACGGATCACTTCGACAACGTTGGCTTAACCTAGCTCCGCTCGGCCTTGTGCTTCGCGAAGATGGCGAGGCAGCGGTCGCGTTCGGTGTGGTGATCGACCATCGGGAGGGGGTAGCCTTTGGCGAGGGGCTGGCCGGGCTTCGGGGGCTCGATCTTTTGCCGCCCATCTTTTTGCCGGAAGTCCCCGTTTTGGGCCCGAATGAGGCCCCAAACTGGCATTTGGAGGCCCTCTGAGGCCGTTTGGGGCAATTTACCGGCCGTTGCATTCCGGCAATGGGTCATTGCGAACCAGTTACCTGCTGTTGCCTTCCGGTAATTAGGCTTTGCGAGCCGGTTACCTGCGATTGTGTTCCAGCAATTGGGCATTGCGAATGTGTTACCCTCGATTGCATTCCGGTAATCGAGCATTGCGAGCGAGTTACCCTCGATTGCATTCCGGTAATCGAGCGTTGCGAGCGTGTTACCTGCGGTTGCATTCCGGTATCAGGCCATTGCAAGAGAGTTAGCGGCGATTGCGTTCCGGCAATTGTCCGTTGCAGCGCTCTGAAAGGCGGTCGCGGCGGGTCTTTTCACCCTTACTGATGCCATGAGTGACCTAGCAGCTTCCTTGGAGTCGAATGTTTTGATCTCGCCCTTTGAGCCTGAACCGGTGGGTCTACATGCGTCGCTGGGGGATGAGGTGCGGCTGGGGATCGTGCGGGAGCTGGCGGCAGGGACGGCGCTGAATGTGCAGATGCTGGCCGGGCGACTGGGCCGTGACTCGGACCTGATCTCCAAGCACCTGCGCGTGCTGCGTGAGGCGCGGGTGATCGAACGCGTGCGCCCGCCAGGCTCTGATGGCCGCCAGCAGTTTCACCAACTGCCGCCCGGCACCCTGCGCACCCTGCCGGATGGCACACGCGAGGTGGACTGGCAGGTGGCCGTGGCGCGGTTCAAGAGCGTTTGATTTCGGCTCTCCGTGGGAGGGGGAAAGTGCGGCGCTATTCTGAGATCGAAGACAAGCCGGACTCGTGAGAAGAAAGTGAACTGGTCCAACCACCTCGACGCCGAAGCCACCAACGTCCGCATGGCGCAGGAAACCGCCGCCGGGTGGGTTTTCAGCCCGTAAAGATGCCCATTAGCGCCGCAACTGGAGTCCAATGTTGCTTTCAAAGACAAGTGAGCGCATTTTCCCTCCATGGAAACGGTCGTCACAACATCACAACAGCCTTCCCAGGAACCTCCGACTCCGCGTCTTCGCTATGTGCCGAAGCCCAAGGGATCGTGGAAGAAGATCGTCGGCAGCATGAAGGGGTGCGAGCATTCTGAGGAAGCTTTTCGTCTTGGAGCCGAATGGCGCGAGCAAATGAACCGTGAGGGACGTTGACCGGGATGTTTGTCATTCTGGACACGAACCATTATCGTGAACTCGTCCATGAAACCGAGGCAGGATTGAGGCTGCAAAAGCGGATTGCTAACACCGAGGCAGACGTTTTCACCACCGTCATCACGGCTCAGGAAGTCACCCAGGGATGGATCGCGGCAATCAATCGCAAACCTGCCGGACGAGAGCAGGTTGAATTCTACGAGCTGTTTCTTCGGGCACTACGCGCCTTGGAACGGGTTGTCATCCTGCCTTTCGACGATGAAGCAGCAGACGTCTTTCACGGCTTCCCAACCAGTCTTCGTCGCATCGGCACCATGGATCTCAAGATCGCCGCCATCGCCAGTTCACACGACGCTCTGCTGCTCTCGCGAAACCTCGTGGACTTCCAGCAGGTGCCGGGACTTCGGGTGGAGAACTGGCTAGATTGACTTTCCCGCCCCCCACGAAAGTGAGGTGCTCCTGGATGTGAAATCCGACCTCAACCAGCGTATATAGACCACTGAATCCCATGAACCGCCGTTCCTTCCTCACTTCCGCTGCCGCTTTCGGTGCCGCGCCCCTTTTCGCGAACAACACGCCCGTCCACACACCGAAGGGCAAGGCGGAGCATTGTATCTTCATCTGGCTCGGTGGCGGCATGGCGCAGATCGACACCTTTGATCCGAAGAAGCTCGGCGATAACAAGAGCAAGCAGAAGATCGCCGGTTCCATGTACAAGGCCATCGACACCTCGGTGCCCGGCGTGCAGGTGACGGAGCATCTGAGCCGCACGGCGAAGGTGATGGAGCATGTCACCGTCATGCGAACGGTGAATCATGCCGTCATCGACGAACATGCCTTCGCCACGAACATCGTGCATACCGGGCGCATGATTTCCGGCAATGTCGTGTATCCGAGCATCGGCTCCATCATCGCCCATGAGCGCGGCGCGGCGAACCCCGAGGTGCCGCCTTATATTTTGATCGGTTACCCGAATGTGAGCCGTGGCCCGGGCTTCCTCGGCGCGAAGTCGGGTTACGTTTATCTCACCGACACGAACACTGGCCCATCCGGTTTCACGCGACCCGATTTTGTCGATGAAAGCCGCGCCAGCACGCGTGCGAAGCTGTTGCAGCCGCTGATGGAACGCTCTCCCAAGGATTCGGCCATCGCCGACTACCAGACCGCGCAAGCCCAGGCTCTGAAACTTTCCGGCCCGCAGTTCATGAAGCATTTCAATCTCAAGCAGGAGTCCGCCGACCTGCGCAACGACTACGGCGGCGAGTTCGGCCAGCGCTGCCTGCTCGCGCGTCGTCTCGTGCAGGCTGGCGTGCGCTTCATCGAAGTCTCCCACAACCTCAACTTCATGAACGGCACCGGCTGGGACATTCACAATGAGGGCAGCGCCAATCAGCACCTGCTCATCCAGGAGCTCGACACCGCACTCGCCGCGCTGATCCGCGATTTGAAGACGCAGAAGCTCCTCGACAAGACCCTCATCGTCGTCGGGACCGAGTTCGGTCGCCCGCCCGAGTTCGACGGACGCGGTGGTCGCGGTCATCAGGGCGCCACCTTCTCGATGGTGCTCGCTGGTGGCGGCTTGAAGCACTGTGGCGCTTACGGTGTCACCGACGAGCTTTCCAAGAAGCCCGTCGAGAACCCGGTGCCGCTGGTGGACTTCCACGCGACGGTTCACGCCGCAATGGGCATTGATCCAAGCAAAGAACTCATGGACGGCACGCGCCCAGTGCCGATCACGGATGGTGGCAAGCCGGTGACGGCCTTGTTTGGGTGATCACATGCCCTTGGGCATCCATGCATCGAGCTTGCTCACTTCTGTCCTGGCTTTCTCACTCACGGGTATGCCCCAGGCGGTGAAGAACGGGCCGAGGTTCTTGTTCGTGATCTTGGAGTAGCGCACGAGGAACTGGTCGCGCTTGGCATCGTCGTTCGCGGGCGCGGGGCCGAAGCCGGGATCGGCGAAGCTATGCAGGTACTTCCGCCAGCTATCCCAGCCAAACTCCTGCACGAGCTGGATGTAAGTGGTCAGTGCCAGGAAGGGATCAGTCTTCCAGGTCTGCCATTTGTCGGAGGAGCGCTTGATCTTCTGGATGTGCTCCTTCCGCGCTTCCTCAGTGATGTTGGGGTGGCCGATGAGCCAGTCTTTCTCCAGCACGGCGTGGTACACATACATGGCGAGGACGTTGTTTGTCACCTCACCGGTGCCATCGAAGGTGAAGTCGCCACGCTGATGGTTATGCCCGACTTCATGATGGTAACCCCAGCCGGGGAATTTGATGCGATTGAAAGTAACCATCTCATCGGCCTCAGGCACATGCAGCATGATGGGGTAGCCGCTGTGCATGAAACCGGCGCTGATCTGCACATCGGCCACCATGCGTTCGGGACGCTTGCGCTCGGCGGTCTGGTTGCTGATGTCATCCTGCGCCTCGACCTGCTTCTTCCAGAACTCCATGACCTGCGTGGGATTGTTCACGGTGCGGGCGACGTCGGAGGGCACGCTGACGATCATCTTATCACAGGCAAGCTCGGCCCAGGGGGCAGGGCGTTTTTTGAGTTCGGTATTCCATTTCTCATCGGTATCCTGACCCAGGACAAAAAGAGGTGCGGCGATGCCGCCTTTGATGATGGCGCTGAAGGGTGCGTCGTCCGTCACGCGTCCAGGCACCTCAATGTAGATGAGTCCGCCGAAGGCGCTTGCGGCCTTGGTTTCTGTCTGGGTCAAGGCCACGCTCTTTGTGATGTCCGGAGCACGCGACCAGGTGTCGAGATGATACAGTGTGTCGGAGTGGCAGCCGATGCGCACGGCGTAGCCTTTGTCCGCCACGGCGGCTGGCACAGTGACGGTGATGGCCTCCCCCGCCGCTGCGTAGAGTCCTGTGCTGGTCCAGCCGGGAATAGCTGGCTTCACCGCGATTTCGCTGCTGATGCGTGGGGCTTCTGTGGGTGCTTCGCCGGGGAAGGCTGCGTGCGCGGGATGAGCGGTCACGCTCTCGTTTGCGGAGAGACGGAGCACGCGCGTCTCCATGCCGAGGCGGATGCGCGCGGAGGCATGCTGCTGCTGTGTGAGCGGTGCTGCCTTCGTCGGCACTGGACTGTCGGCTCCGGTGCTGCCGAGTGCGGCCATGACGGCATCGCGCAGGTTGCTGCGGTCGGGCGGCTGGGAAGCTAGGGCGACCTGGATGGCATTGGAGGCTTGCTTTACATCCTCGGGCGTTAGGGGGACACCACCGATGTTTTGTCGTTTGATCGCCGTGACGGCTTCTGAGGCATTCATGAGGCGCGGCAAGTCGGCGCGGGCTTCAAAGACGCGCAGTTGATCAAAGGCGCTCATGTCAGTGAAAGCGATTCCGGCGGGCATGAGCGCCTGATTCAGGCCGTGCGAGACGGCGAGTTCTTTGCCGCCGCTGGTCTGGCTGAAAGCCCAGCCCGTCATGCCCGCGATGAGTCCGCCGCCAGACTTTACCCATTCGATCACGGCGCTGCCCGTCTCGGCAGTGGTGGCCCGCTGGGCATTGAGGATGACGACGTCAACGCTGCCGAGAGACTTGGCATCTAGTTCTGCGAGTTTTTCGGTTCTAAAGCCGTGGTTGTCGAAGAAATCGGTGCTGCTCACCTCCCAGAGACCCACGCGCGGCTTCTCTTTGTTGCCGGTCCACTTCACGCAATTCTCCAGGAGCTTTGCGTGATCACCACCCACGCCGCCGTCGAGGTAGGAGTTGTGGCCGAACAAAATGATCCGGCCTTTCCCGTAACCCGCAGCGGCGGCCAGTGCGAGTTCGTTGGACTCGCGCCCGCTTGCTGCCGCGAGGATAGGGAAGGCGATGTTTCCCCAGATGGCGACCGGCCCCGGCGCTCCCGATTTTGGCACGCTGGCGACGCCTTCGAGCAACTTGGCGCGCTCTGCTTTAACGATCTCAGGAGGCATCTGGGCCAGGCATAGGGCGGGCAGTGAGATGAAGACAAGGAGGAGGGATTTCATGGTGGGGTTGGTTTAGCGACAGATGAGAACGAGCAAGTGGATGTCCTCATTGGGGATCATCCACACGAGTTTTTGAACTCATACAATGCCATGATCTTGAAGAGCAACCCTACAGTTGGTCAAGAAGTGCTAAACTCACTGGTGAGCTGCTATTCCTCAATCTCCACATCCACCTGCTGGCCGACATAGAGGGTCTTTCCGGTGGGGATGACGAGCTTGTAGATGACCTGGAGCACACGGGTGTCCACGCGCTCGGTGCTGGCACCGGTGAGGGACTGCTTGGGGATGACGAATGGCTCGATGCGGACGAATTCGAGATCGTAACTGCTCTGGCTATCGCCTTTGAGGAAGGCGCGCGCTTTGGGGCGACCTTGGATCTTTACCGCGTTCTGTTCATCCACATCGGCGCGGACCTGGAGGCTGTCCACCCCGCCGAGGACGATGGCGGGCTGTCGGCTCTGGGCGGAGGCGTATTCTCCGGCGCGAATATTGACCTGGAGGATGGTGCCGGGGCGCGGGGCGCGGATGGTGAGGCGCTCGATGAGCAGCCGTGTTTGCTTCACATTCGCATGGGCAGCCTCAAGCTGCGCCTGGGCCTGGGCAGCCTGGGCTTTGGAGACGAGGACGTCATTGCTGCGGTTGCGCAGGTCATCCTGGCTGATGGCGCGCTGGTCGGTGATGGACTTCAAGCGGTCGAGCATGTCCTGCACTTTGGCGAGTTGGGCGAGGGCAATGTCGAGACTGGCCTGGTTCACGGCGATGCTGGCCTGCAGACCGACGAGTTGGGCCTGGAGCTCGCGGTCATCGAGCTGTAGGATGGGCTGGTCCTTTGCCACCTTGGCGGAGACTTTGACGAGCACCTCAGTGACCAGTCCGGGGACGGGCGTGCCGATGCTGACATTCTCCTCGGCGGACTCCAGGATGCCGGTGGCAGAGACGCCTTTGATGAAGGGTTTCACTGGCGGCGCGAGGGGCGGCGGCGGGATGGGGTTCTCCTGGGCGCGGATGGTCTGGAGGACCTGAAACATCTGAACGACGCCGAAGATGGCGAGCGCGATGCTGCCGTAGCGGACGATGAGAGGGGCTGTGTTCATGAGTGGAAACCGTGGCGGAGATTTTCTGGCAAGGGATGGGCGGCATCCATGTCATGCACCTCGACGATGCGGCCATCATCCATCGCGGCGATGCGGTCGGCGTGTGGAAAGATGCGGTTGTCGTGGGTGACGATGAGCACGGCGCGCTCGGGGCTGCGGGCGACCTTCTCAAACAGGTCCATGATCAGCGTGCCGTTCTTCGCATCCAGCGCGGCGGTGGGCTCATCGCAGATGATGAGGCGCGGATCGTGGACGAGGGCGCGGGCGATGGCGACACGCTGCTGCTGGCCGCCGGATAGTTGGTTGGGCCGATGGCGGGCGCGGTCGCCCAAACCGACCTGATCTAGCACGGCGCGGGCCTTCTTTTCCGCGACACGGGCGGACTTTCCTTGGATGAGCAGGGGCACGCTGACGTTTTCAGCACAGGTCAGCGTGGGGATGAGATTAAAGGTCTGGAAGATGAAGCCGATGGAATGGGCGCGGAACTTCGTCACAGCGCCCTTGCCGAGCTTGCGCAAATCTTGGCCGAAGACTGTGATCTCGCCGGGACCAGCATCCACGTCGAGGGTACCTGCGATGATGCTGATGAGGGTGGTTTTGCCACAGCCGGAAGGGCCGACAAGCATGGTGATGTCTCCGCAGCGCACATCAAGGTCCACATCCTTGAGCACATGCAGGCGGGAGGAGCCGTCGCCAAAGGATTTGTTCACCTGGCGGACGCGCGCGGCGAGGGGATGGGCTGGGGTTTCAGAGGCCATGATTTATCCGCGGAACACCATCGCAGGCTCCAGCCGTGCGACACGCCAGATGCCGAGTAGGGCGGAGAACATGCAAATAACAAGGATGACGCCGAGAACCGCAGGCGGAACGACGTCTGGCATGTAAAAGGGCGGCTGTTCATTCTTCAGCGCTGGGAAGGCAATGCGGGCGGTGAAGAACATGCCGATGCCGTAGCCGATGAGGCCGACGGTGAATGCCTGGGTAAGCAGCATGAGGCAGAGCGTGCCGGTGGAGGCACCCATCGCCTTGAGCGCGCCGAGATGCTTCATGTGCTCCAGCACAAAGCTGTAGAAGGTCTGGCAGGAGATGGCCATACCGACGATGAAGCCGATGAGCACGGTGATACCGAAGGAGAAGGGGATGCCCGTGTTTCTGATGTACCACCAGACCGTCGTGTGGTTGAAGTCCTGTTCGCCATTGTTGAAGCCTTTGTTCAGATAGGCTTTCAAACCGGTCTCGGTAGCGATGTCCGCCACGCACTGTTCCTCGCTCACACCGGGCCGTGGCGCGGCAATGACGGCGGAGAGCATCTTCCGCTGCATGGGCGTGTATTGCAGCGCGCGCTCATAGGTCGTCCAGACATACGGCCCGCCAGTGAAGGACTGCACGGTGTCGGCGATGCCGACGATGCGCGCCTCCTGGTCGTTGATCTCGAAGACATCGCCGATCTTCACTTCGATGGGCTTGCCCTCGGCGTCCTGTTTTTCAGAGAGCCGCTTTTTGCCGAGGTCATCAATGATGACGGCATGGGGCAGGCGCAGGTCTTCCAGCCTACCGGCGATCAGCTTCACCGGCGCGCCCGCGAGCGTGGTGGCGTCAATGCCGATGAGCTGGATGATCTTGAAGTTGCCATTGCCCAGGCGCACGCGCTGGATGCCGGAGTAGAGCGGCGCGGCCCAGGCGACGCTGTCCACGCTGCGCACGCGGGCCACGTCGGTGTCGAGTAGCGGATTGGTTTCATTCACCTGCTCCACCTTCGCCTCGACCACCCAGATGGGCGCGGGGACATTTTTCAGCGTCGCCGTTGTCCAACTCATCAGTCCGCAGAAGACGGCGGTCTGCTGCGCCATCAGGAACGTGGCGAAGACGAGTCCGGCCACCAGCATGAGGTACTTGCCGGTGTCGCCGAAGAGCATCTTGAGGGCGAGGCGGAGCATAGGGACGATGGAGAACGACCTGCGGACGGGGACGGATGCGTTCCCTGTAGCTCTCAATCAGTCGCAGCCGTCAATGACTACATCAGGACTTGCCGCCGAAGAAGCCGCCGAGACCACCGCCCATGACACTGGCGAGGACTTTTTTGAGCTGGTCGGCGCTGGGGTTGGAGTCTTCGATGCTGCCGTTGGGCGTGAGCTTGTCTATGATCTGGGGTAGGAACTGGGCGAGCAGAGGCAGGATGGTTTTGACCTCCAGCCCCATCTTTGTCGCTACATCCTGGATGGCCTCGGCACCGAGTGCCTGCTGCATCTGTGCTGGCTGCACTGGCTGGTTTTGGCCGGTGGAGACCCAGGAGGCGAAGATGTCCTTCAGCCCTGCGGCGTTGAACTTTTCACCGAGTCCATCAAGGCCGCCTACCTGCTTGAGGAGACCGGAGAGCATGTCGGATTGACTGCCATTACCGCCGAGGATGCCGCCCAGCGCTTGTTTTGCTAGAGAATCGAATAGACCCATGCAGGAGATTGCGAAGCTGGCGCGCGATGTCAAACCACATGGTTGGCGGCTTGTGCGTCTCTTGAGCCTGTGCCATGTCTGCGGGCTGATGCCCCCCAACCCTGCGACGCGACGCACCTTCCGCAATGAGCTGTGGAGGTCGCTGCCCGCAGGCGTGCTGGAGACGCTGTCGTCCACCTTTGGGATGCTGATCGCGGTGCGTGTCTTCCATTTGGGGGTTCTGGAGAAGTCCATCTTTCTCAGCGCCACTAGTGGGGGGCTGATCACCAGTCTGTTCGTGGTGCCGTTGCTGTTGCGGGCGCGCAGCACCATCGCACGTACGGCGGCGAAGGTGCAGATGCTCGGCGGGGCGTGCATGGCTGTGGCGGCGTTGTTTCCGCACTCGCCTTGGCTGTTCATCATCGGGCTGAGCCTGGGGCTGTTCTGCTTTTCCATGCAGATACCTCTACTGACGCAGATATACCGCCTGAACTACCCGGAGGCGCAGCGGGGAAAGCTGTTTGCGCTGGCCGGTGTGACGCGCTCTGCGGCGGCGATGGGGTTCGGCTTTTTCGGCGGCTGGCTGCTGGGGCTGGAGATTGATAATTATGTCTGGCTGCTGTGGACCTTTGCACTCTGTGGCGTGCTTTCCTGCTGGTGGACTTACGGACTGCCTGCCACGGCCTGGGACACGGTGGAAAGCGGGGATGCGCGGCTGTGGTCGGCCCTGCGCTGGGTGCGGGAGGATCGTGACTTCCGCACGCTGCTGATCTCCTGGATGATGATGGGCATCGGCAATCTCATCGCCGCCTGCCTGTTTGTGGAATACTTGGCGAACCCGCGCCACGGCATCAATCTGCCGGAGCGCACAGTGGCCTGGATCACAGGCGTGGTGCCGGTGCTGTTCCGAATGCTCTGCTCCTATCCTTGGGGGCTGATTTATGACCGCGTGGGTTTGTTCAAGGTACGCTCGATTCTGAACGTCATCTTCGCGGTTGGCATCCTGGTCTTCTTTCTCGGTCATGGTATCACCGCCTGGACGATTGGCATGGCGCTGTGGGGCATCGCCAACGCAGGCGGCAATGTCACCTGGGGCTTGTGGGTGACAAAGCTGGCTCCAAAACATGCAGTGGCGGAGTACATGAGCGTCCACTCTTTTCTCACCGGCGCGCGCGGCCTCATCGCCCCGCCGCTGGCCTTTGCCGCCATCAGCGTCATGTCTTTTCAAACGCTGAGCATCCTCTGCGCCGTTGCCATCCTCAGCGCCAGCGCCTTCATCACTGTGCGGGCGCGCAACTGTGATCCTGAGACGGTGCGGCGGCTGGGGCCGAAGGGCACTGGGGAGAGGTTGTAGGGGTCATGATCCACTTTGTCTGCCTGGGGCACTGATTGTTATGGGGCTGAGTAGCTGGTGGAGGATGGTGGATTGCTTCTCTGTCATCTCCGCTGCCTCGTCCGCATCGTGATCGTCCCAGCCGCCGAGGTGCATGAGGCCGTGGATCATGTAGAGGGCTAGTTCGTGGTCTAAGGGCTGGCCGTGTGCGGTGCCTTGACGGAGGGCGGTGTCGGCGCTGACGAGGATTTCGCCGTGATGAAAGGTGATGACGTCGGTGGGGGTGGGGTCGCCGAGGAAATCGCCGTGGACGCGGGCGATCTCGGCATCTGAGAGGATGGTCAACTCAATCTCGTCCAGGTGATGCAGCGGGACTTCCGCAGATTTTGCGGCGACCAAGCAGTGGGGCAGGGCGGCTTTGACCAGGCGGCGCAGCCAGGGAATATCCGGGCGGTGGATGCGCTGGCGGTTGTAGAGCAGCAGCCGGGGCTTCACGCAGCGGACGCGGGCGGTTTGCGCGTGGGACGTTTTTTGCGCTCGCCAGTCACGGGGTCGAGGGCTGCGGTGGCGTAGGGCGAGTCCATGGCGAAGGTCATGCTTTCATGCATGGTTGCTGATGGGGCAGGGGACTCTCTGACGATGCTCTGTGTGGCGGTGGGTGCGACCTCGATGGCTTTCTGGTACTTGATGCGGCTGTGCATCATGCTCAGGAGGGTCTTCACAAAGCTGGCTTTTACTTTGGCTAGCTCGGCGATGGTGAGGTCGCACTCATCGAGTTGGCCGTCCATCATGCGGTTTTGTACGAGTTCATCAATGAGCGCCTCAATGCGGGAGGCGTTGGGTTTCTCTAGGGCACGGGTGGCGCTTTCGACCGCGTCGGCGAGTGAGATAATGGCGGACTCCTTGAACTGGGGCTTGGGTCCGGGGTAGCGGAAGACCTCCTCGCTTACCTGGGGCACGTCGTCTTCCTTAGACTTGCCCTGCTCCACCAGGCGGATGACTTCGGCTTTGTGGTCGAGGGCGCGTTTGTAGAAGTACCACGCCAAGGAGGTGCCGTGGTGCTGCTCAATGACGTCAATGATGCTGACGTTGAGTTTGTGTTTGATGGCGATGTCCACGCCGTCCTTCACATGGGCGATGAGGATGAGTGCACTCATGCGGGCGGTGAGGTCATCGTGCGGGTTGTGCGCCGGGTCCATGTTTTCGATGAAGTACTCGGGCTTGGAGAGCTTGCCGATGTCGTGAAAGTAGGCGCAGACGCGGCTCATGCCGGCATTGGCACCGATGGCCTCAGCAGCGGCCTCCGCGAGGTTGGCGACGACGAGGCTGTGGTGGTAGGTGCCGGGGGCCTCAATGCTGAGGCGCTTCATGAGGGGGTGGTTCAGGTCGGCAAGCTCCAGCCAGGAGACATCCGTGGTGACCCCGAAGATGCCTTCGATCACCGGCAGCAAACCACCGACGATGAGGCCGGTGACGACGCCGACGGCGAAGGGTACGCCAACCACACTCCCCCAGGCGATAGGCTCGGTGGAGCCGGACGCCTCATGCAGCAGTGCGGAAAAGACGGCCGCGATGGCACCGATGTAGAGGCCGGCCATGAACAGGCGGTTGCGGCGGCGGACGCGATTGGTGAATAGGACGACGAGAAAGCCCACCAGCGAAGAACAGGCCAGGTAGGTAATGGGGTTCACCGTTACACACACCATCGTGCCCAGTAGGGTGGAGTAAATGGCACCGAAAAGACCTATCCGTCGGCCCAGTATAACAGAGAGGACCAGCGGCGCGAAGGCGTGCGGCAGGGCGATGGCGACTAACGCGCCGGTCCAGCCCTGCTCATTGCCGTAGTCCAGCATGGCGACGCTGGCCCCCATGTGCAGGAGCAGGGTGCCGAGGACCAGGACGAGCTCGGCATTGTCCGCCACATCCTCCATGAGGGCTACCCGCAGATGCACCACCAGGGCGGAGGCGATGGCTGCGGCACAGATATAGGCGATGAATTGCGGCGCGACGGTGCCGGGCACGGCTGTCGCGCCGATGTTCATGAGGAGGCCGATGGCGGCGAAAAACAGCCCATAGACCAGCACGGTGACTGCTGGGTGGGTGCGCAGCTCATCCACCAGGTCGCCTTCCTGGTGCTTGCGGCGTCGTTTGCCGCAGGAAAGACCTTCCCGCTGCAATCTGGCCCGGCGAATGGATTCAAACATGGGAGTGCGAAGTGCTGGAAATGAGAGGAAAGGCTAACACAGGAAGGGCAGGGGACACAAGTGGGAAGGAAGCATCCCCTCGGCTAGGCTCCCGACCTGCCTTTTTGGTAAGCTTGGATGATCCGCTGGACGACAGCGAGGCGGAC
>Ga0247843_1001226_pt1 | contig 53898 bp, 42 predicted proteins | sample LaCruzMarch2017__FD_192420 | JGI IMG/M metagenome (GOLD analysis project Ga0247843, IMG submission 192420) | Freshwater microbial communities from meromictic Lake La Cruz, Castile-La Mancha, Spain - LaCruzMarch2017_8m | ecosystem: Environmental > Aquatic > Freshwater > Lake | place: Spain...
TCTTTGGGACGGACCTTCGTAGAGGAAAGCTTTGTGACATTTGCTTGAGACATAAAGAAACCTCGAATCACCCTCGTTAGCTTAAACACAGAAAGGGAAGTGTCTCAAGTCTCATTGGCACAGAGGGATGTTTCAGGAGCGGGCTCTGAAATGCGAATGACAGCAACGTCATAATCAAAAATTTTAAGTTCCCGATGGAGTTCAATTGCCTCTTGTGCATTAAGCCTTCGACCCAACATTTTTTCTTTGTCGCTGACTTTCTTTCTGGTCATCACACTCGTTGTCAGGGAACCGAAGCTTGAAGGCGTGATTGCTTTGGAATGGATGCGAATCCCATCCTTCATTGAGACCTCGAACATCTTAGTTTGAATTTGTTCCTGACGTTTCGCTGGGTCTTGTTCCAGCTTGCTGCCGAAAAGCACGAAAATCTTACTTGGTTTTCTGGAAAAAAAAGAAAATGAAACACAGTGACCGGCCGTTATGACAGCTTGTCGGCTAACCAGTGTGCCAGTGCAGAAAGCTCTGTAGGCATTTACATCGCCCTCGTGCCGTGCTGATGCTTTGTCATAACCAATCAGAGCAACTGTTGATTTTTGAACCCAAGGCACGGCCGACAATTCGGTGTCGGGATTCACGGCCTTTGCCTCACCTTTGCCGCCAAACGTTCTTGCTTTGCAGGAGAGTAAACAAAGAGCGAGCGACGCACAGAAGAAATACTTAAAAAATAATTCCATATCACCTATTCCAACAAGCAGGGAAGTCTTCAGGACCATTTGAACTCTCACATTCTTGAAAAGAATATGACGGTTCCAAGAAAATAATCCTCAACTAAGGTTGATCTGATCGGGTTTTCCCGGACAGTGTTAAGCAACATCCCTCTCGTACATCACCGGGCTCTGATAGCCAAGCGATGAATGCATTCGTGTTCGATTGTAGAACACTTCGATATGATCAAAGATTGCGGCAGTGGCCTCCTTTCTTGTTTTAAATCGTTCTCCGTGAATGAGTTCTTTTTTCAGCGTTGAGAAGAAAGTTTCAGTAATAGCATTGTCATACGCTGAGCCTGTTTTACCCATGCTTTGTTTGATGCCTTTGCTGGCACAGAATGCTCGGTATGCACGGCTACAAAACTGTGAGCCCCGGTCCGAATGCGTAATCAATCCTTCCTCAGGATTTCTGCGTCCAACTCCAGCTTCAAGAGCTGATACTGCCAGTTCGGCATTGATTCGATTGCTTGTTGCCCATCCAACCACTCGTCTCGAGAATAAATCAAGAAAGATGCACAAGTAGAGCCAACCCTCATCGGTGCGAATATATGTGAAATCTGTCGACCAGACTTTGTTGGGAGCATCGACAGTGAATCCATTCTCTAACCGATTTGGAGCCACGGGATATTGATGGTTGGAATCAGTCGTCCGTTTGAATTTCTTCACTGTTTTGGGCACCAGATTCTCTTCCTTCATAAGCTTTGAAACACGCTCTAGGCTTATGGTTTGACCTTGCTTTAGCAAGCTTTGTTTGATGCGGCGTTTGCCGTAGGTTTGCCGCGATTCTTCAAAGACTTCGCGAACAGTAGCCTTGACCTCAGCATCTTTTTTTTCGTTGTGACCAGGTTTGCCCTCAGCATTGCTCCATTCATAAAACGCACTTGTGCTAACATCGAGCGCCTCACAGAGAACAATCACGGGACAAGAGGCCTTTTCCGCTTGGATGAAAGCAAATTTTAAGTGCTGTTCCGAGCAAAAAAGGCCGCGGCTTTTTTTAGGATATCGTTATCCCTCCGCAGCCTTTCAACTTCCTTCTTGTAGGCTTGCAGCTCAGCTTCAAGGCCTCTTGCGGCAACCTTTCCAACTCGTCCTTCGACTGAGCCGAATTGTCTGCACCAGTATTGCAAAGTGGCAACATTAACTCCCAGCTCAGTAGCCACAACCTCTTTGCCTTCACCTTCTCAGCCATAAACAGTCTCCTGGTTCCTCTGAACCTATCAGACTGTCCGGGAATGGGCGATCAGATCATTTCTCACTGATTCGCAAAGAGACACCTTCCGAGGTACCTTCATAGGACACGGAGTAAAAAATGGATAACATACTCTCAATGAATCTCACGAGCACTCTAGATGCCGAGCGCCTTCAAAACACACGGGTGCAAGCGAATGTTCGAATTGTTTTTGTAGGTGCTTTCTTCCTGCTTCATTTACTTCTCGGACATATTCTGAGCACTGGTGCGGAGTACGAAAATTTCCGCGGCAAGGAGACGGCCTTTTTAGCGTATCTGGGCGTGTCGGGTTTGCTTTGGATTGCAGCACACCGAAGTATAAGGTTTACAACTATCAGCTCCTTTGGAATTCCATTTGTCGATATTCCATTTATCTTCTTCATTCTGGATTTATGGACGCAGAATTTGAATGACGGAACTCTTGTACTCGTTGGCACTCTGTGTCTTTCATTTATGCTATTTTTGATGCATCTTTCCAGCTATTACTTCAGCTGGTTGCATAATCTTCTGTCAACACTTATGGCAATACTTGCAACCGTTGTTTTGCAATTCCAAACCACTGTACACCGCGATACAATCATTGTTTCAACTCTTCTTCTTTTTTGTATGTCAATTGCGGTACATTATAAAAATGTTCGTTTTCAGCGTCTTGTTAAAAAGCTCTTTCATGAACAAAAGAGACGCGAAAAGATGTCACGCTATTTTTCTCCTTCGGTGGCAGAACTTCTTCAGCGCGGCAGCGATCTTCAGGTTGAAGGCAAAGAAATGGACATTACCGTCTTGTTTGCAGACATTCGTAATTTCACTCAGATGAGCGAAACAATGACGGGTCCAGAACTTGTGAAACTTCTCAATACCGTTCATGAACGTTTCGTATCCTGTATTTTTAGTTCAAATGGTACTCTGGATAAATATATCGGTGATGGAGTTATGGCGTATTTTGGAGCTCCGGTTGTCGATCCGCTTCATGCAGACAAGGCCGTTGAATGTGCAAGCAAAATGCGGGCAGCTATTGAATCTCTGAATAAAGAGCGCGCTTTCCTGGGATTACCGGACATCGCGATAGGAATCGGTATTCACTCTGGGCTTGCTATTGTGGGTGACGTTGGTGCTGAGTTTAGGCGTGAGTTCACAGTTATTGGCGATACAGTGAACACGGCATCTCGCATTGAATCGCTCACAAAAAAGCACAACGTTGATTTTCTTGCTTCCGAAACAGTGCGAGAGCGAATGAAAGATTCGCAGAAATTGAAATTTATTTCAGAGGATTCAATTAGGGGAAAACTAGGCATTATGCGGACCTATACTTTTTCGTAGAGGAAGGGTTTGCCGCTTCATGGCGCTGAAGCCGCTGGAAAATTGAACGCAAACAGAGCATTGCTGGAGTAAAGAATCAGCTCCATTTTGAATTGTATGTCATTCAGACAAAATTTTTGTGAGTATGCGAACTCTTTCAGGGCTTATGTGACGGACGATTTCTTGTTTTAAAATCTCGGAGGCCAGAGCAATTTCTACAGTGAGGTGTATGGCTGAACACAATTCCACCCAAATCTGAGTCAATTTAACTCAAAACAAATATCGAAATTTTCGCTGCAGATTTTGAATATCATTCAAGAAAAGTGCGACTCGAAAATCCGCAGTTTTTAAACTAAAGAATGACTGGAACAGATCCGATACGCCTGATCACTGGAGGTTATATGAAATCAGCACTTCGCACCGCCCTGTTTGTTCTTGCCTTAACTCTCGCGTCTGCCTGTAAAGAAGGTAAACAAACTTCCGACTCGGAGGCGAGTGCGGTTGACACAGCCAACACCACGGTCAAAAGTCAGGGCGAAATTGGCTTCTGCTGGTCCTATGCGGCAGTTGCCATGATAGAATCGGATTATAAAAAGAGAACAGGACGCGAGATCGACTTGAGCGAAGAGGCCATTGCATTTTTTCATTTTGCGGAACAATTGAAGGCGAAGATGGACTGGAACCTTCGTTGGAATGAAAAAGAATTCGAATTATCTGACGGCGGTTGGATCAATGGTACGAGTAAAAAAATGGGAAGCAAGGATGCTTTTTCTTTGATTGAACACTGGGGACTCATACCTGAATCGCAGTGGATAATTAAATTTGAAGATGAGTTAAAAAAGAAAAAGGCGATAGATTCAATTAACAAGAATTTCCTTTCGCTTCAGGAAAAGATACGCGGCAAGCAAACTTCGGTTCAAATGGATCAAATTTTCGAGATCTTGACCAAAGAGGCATTCGCGAGCGTTCCGCCGGTTGATGGATTCAATAACGGCAGCGGACAAATGAACGCAGTTCAATATGCACGTAATGTGATTGGCTTTCGGCCCGGCGCGTTCCAGGACGTTGCGTTGAACAGTAATGAACCAACGATTGTTGTGATGAGTACACTGCAGCGAGTTAAGCAAGCTCTTGCCGACGGAAACGTGGTAGGAATCTCAATATCGATGCCAGAAGACCTCGAATGGGCACAACGCGTCCAGGGAACTCGCTTTGTTGGTATGGGCAAGCCATTTGTGCTCAAGGGCGGGCATGCCATGGTTGTCACCGATTTCAAAAACTCGGGTGGGGTTTTTGGACCTGTGGCTGATGTTGGCGAAGAAGTTTCAAAAGAAATCGAACCAGGTTTAGTCTTTCGACTCAAAAACAGCTGGGGTTCTCAAACCGGACGAAATGAATTCGGACAGGTTGTTAAAACAGGATTTTACGATATGGATATTATGTATATTGTTGATGTTCTTAAGTCCACTTATCCAAACGATCCACCAGATCCAAATAAGGTGCCCGTCCCTGGCTTTGTGACCTTCACTTTCCCAATCAACTGAATGCTGGCTCTCTTCCTGTGCGCTTGGGTGTGTTTTCAATCACCACGATCCGAGAATTTAAGCTGATACGAAACCCCAAAAGGGAAGAACCATGCACCCATTTTGATATTTCCCGAATAGCCTATTCCAAAATTCAGATCGACATTTGGGGCAATTCTCACTGAAGTGCGTGAGAGGAGAAAGGGTGGAATGTCCTTCAATGCGCGCCGACTGAGAAATAGTGAAATTCCCGCAGAGACACTGACTCGGAGGCATGTTGCGTTTGAAAAAAATGGTCTCTCTAGAGCATCGATCTCATAGCCTGTCATAAATATTTTTGGGTAGTAATATTGGAATGTGTCGCCATTTTTTTTCTTCACCTCCTCCTCTCGAAGAGGAAGAGAGAGAGCATTCAGCCAGCGCGAAGAGCCTGACAGGCCATATCCTGTAAAGAGAGCGAGTCCGGAGGCAGGGAGTGGTTGAATTTCCGATTCGTTGTCTGAAAAGAAATAGCGCATATACTCTTGCGAATAAATGATCATGTTTGCAAGAGCTACCTCGGATGTTGGCGGGTTTAACTCGGGTAGGTTTGCTGCAGATGATTGTGTTTGGCACTGTGAGTATCCCATATTTGGAATCAAAAGAGAGAGCAGAGGCAGTGAAACAAAACTAAAGCGCCAACTCAATTTCATATAAGCCTCGAGTCATATTTGTGATTAATTTGGTTCTGAGACTGTATCAAAAAATGGATCAGTGGGCAGCTAAGGTGTCATTCTAGCAAGATGTAATTCCTGGCAACAGCCGGGTTCACAGATGCAATAATGAGTTTTTATGCGTGCGAAAAAGGCAGCGACACTCAACATGTCGCTGCCTTTCTATTTTGCATTTTCCAACGGAGCTAATGCTTAATTTATTCGGGTGCAACCCGCCTGAATCCAGGTAACATTCGCTCCAATTCTGTAGGCTCCGGGCTCAGCCCAAACATAGAACATCGACTTCTCTGAACCCGCTTGATGGACAGAAAGTTTGAGGACTGGTGTCGTGTCACTAAAGCTGACTCGGCTCAGTTTGACCTCGAAACTTTGTAGCTGATTTTGTGCATCGGTAACCTCAGCTTTCATAACGCCACCATTGTCTGAGAGTTCGGCGCGATTGAGAGTGAAGGTGTTGTCGGGCTTTTTAAGCGATGCCCAGCATGAATAACGTGCCATTGAACTGAGAGGAAATTTTGGCTTTTTTACGTAGATGTAAGGACCGTTAGCCGAGCCTGCAACAAATTTGCCAGATGCATCAAGCCATTTTTCCTCTATTTCAAGTTTGTTGGCAGAAACGGTCTCCCGAACATGCAAACTTGTTGCACCTTGGAAGGAAGATGGACATCCTTCTGGAGCTGTAGAGCCCTCGAAGTTATCTTTCTCTTTGTTGTATGTGTAATAAACAAAGCATTTTGCAGGGTCTAAAAGCGCGTCATCTATCGTTCGTGAAGCAGCAGGAAGAGAGCAGTAATAGGGTGTCAGGGACGATTCGTTTTTGATGCGACGAGAGGCGAGCTCAACTGTTCCATTTGCTAACAGCGTTGGAACGAAAACACGACGCCGCGGCTGAATTTCTGATCCAATTTGAAAGAGCACTGCGTTGCGGGGGCCTTGGTTGCCAGTGACCGTGAGGCGACAATGATGGGATTCTGCAAACGAAAATTTGTCAGGAGCGAGAAAGTGTTGATTTTCATTCGTCCAGTCTCCACTGACAAAATCCATAAAACGATCTGAAATCGGCTCAGCGAAAGCTACGCTGTTTGCCATCAGACTCGAGAGAAGAATACTTGTTGTCATAAAATGCGGGAAAATAGACATCATAAAATCCTTTAGATGATATGCTGGGTTTGAAATACCAAATGAGATAAAGCTAAGGACGAGTCCTCGGAGAGTCGTCTCTCTCGGTTTCTGGAACTGCCTGTGACGCAACCGAGACACCCCAATCATAGAAGTTTGCCTTCATCTATTTAGTCAAATCTGTCAAACAATATGTTTTCAGCAATAAATATTTGAGAATTTAGGCACCGAGCGCATATCTCGCCTGGGTATGACCATTTTTCCGACGGTTGGGTTGTCGATAAAGCACCTTTCATGTGAATTTGAGAAATCAAGTAATTGCGGGGTGGTGGCGATTTTTCGCTGGATTTGATGAACAATTGGGGGTTCTTATGGAAGGTCAAATGGTGCACATTCATGACAGTGGTACGGTATCCTGTTTTTGTGATGAAATGCGCGCTCCTTTCGATGGCACACTGCCTGAAATTTCTGTTTACTTCGCAAATAAGCAGGCAATGAATGATGCCATCACCCTGCTGATTGCAAACTCGTACCTACCTGCCAGTACGATGCAGCGCGAAGGGTCAAGCAAGCGCGAAGTTGTCTCGAGCAAATATTCTGCGCGTGATCTTGTTAAGCTTATTGAAAGTGGTCGGCACATTTTGCTTAAAAAAGCCTTCGGTTTGCCAGATATCGGTCTTGGGGTGCTGGAAGAGAGCGTACGCATTGACTTTCGTCCAGGGCCTGAATGGAGCGACGCTCAGATCAACCGACTCGCTGAGACACTTCGGCTTTTACGGGGTAAGGTGTCCGTGGCCGATATTTGCCTTGATGAAATGGAAGAGCATTTCTCAAGAGATGCAACTTCTGGTTTTCAGGAACTTTTGGAAGCTCAGCATTCCTAAAATCAGGAATGTGCTCTCTGAAAAAGACAAACGGATCAGTTGAAATGAAGATTGAAAGTGGCATTGATCAAGGATTCTGTAATCAATCTCATGAACTTCTAATTGACTCCAAGGCAATAGAACGCAACCAGAGACGTGTTTTTTCAGTTGTTGTTCTTAGCTTTTTTACGATGCTTGTTGAAATTGTGGCTGGTCGCATGACGGGCTCGATGGCACTCGAGGCCGACGGCTATCATATGGCCTCTCATGCTTGTGCATTAGGTATCGCCTTTCTTGCCTATAAATTACTCTCGTCAGCAGCAATTCAGCGCAAAATGAATTTCGGAGCGGGAAAGATTTTAGCTTTGGGCGGCTACTCCAGTGCAATTGTTTTGGCTGCTGTTGCCCTCTGGATGATTTTTGAAAGCTCCGCGCGTTTGATGAATCCACAGCACATAAGTTTTCTTGAGGCGCTTTATGTTGCTTGTGCTGGTTTGTTTGTGAATCTTTTGAGCGCCTGGTTGCTGGGGTGGGGAAAGCACGACCACCACGCACACGACCACCACGCACACGACCACCACGCACACGACCACAACCATCAGGGCGCCTTGATGCACGTGCTTGCCGATGCCCTCACCTCCGTTTTGGCAATCGCAGCGTTGCTGATTGGTCGTAATTTCTCTGTGTTGGCGTGGCTCGATCCGTTGATGGGAATTATTGGAGCGATCGTTATTCTTCGCTGGGCTTGGTCTCTCCTAAAACAAACATCATTTGAGCTACTGGATTGTCATCCTCCCGGTGTGTCGATGGACGATCTTAAAAAGAAGATTGAAAACGATGGTCATCGGGTTTGGGATCTACATGTTTGGAGTCAGGGCAGAGGCGCATTTATTGGCATGCTCAGTGTGACTCCGGCAAACGAACAAGCTGACTTCAAAGAATATTTCAAAGGAATCGGACAAAGAATTCACCTCTCAGTTGAGAGGGTGGCAAAAATTCAAATTCCCTGATTCATAACTGGGTATGAGCACGTGCTTTTAACCTTAAAAAACCTACAAAGGCCACAAATTGAGAGTACCTGGGATTCCTGTGCTCTTCTGTGCCGCCACAAATGAGTGCCGAATGTTATCAACTGAAGCGCAATTTTTCCCACAGCCTTCTGCGACATTTTGCCTTTTTTAGGTTGGATTGATTCGTATTTTTTTTAGTCGGTAGTTCGACTTGTTAGAATCCAAGAAAAGCGGAAATGTTAATGAAATTGTAATTTTTTAAATTCCCTAGCTGTAAATCCGATATAGGATTATCCGCTCGGAGATTTTAGAATGCGTGTGGCCAATAAAGTCATTGCTCTCATCGTCGTGAGTCTTCAAGGCTGCGGATACGTTGATTCTTTTGAATACAAAAAAGAACCGGATGTTACAATCTATGTTCCTGCTAATCCAACACGTGGTCCCACAGTTTTTCCTTCCCCAAATTTTGATGTCTTGCCCCGGAGTGACGAGGAAGTGTTAGCTGCGAGTGCTATGGAAATTCTCAAAGAAAACTGTTCGAGTTGTCATGATTCAAAGGTGGGGTCCGGAAATTTTGGTTCAATCGAGAATCTCCCTGAAATGCTTGCATCTGGACGTTTGATCATTCCAGGCCGCCCCGACGATTCTGTAGTTTACCAGAGAATTCAGCAGAACATGCCCCCGGGTGGAAAGTTATTGAACAAGACGAGTCGGGAAGTTCTCAAGGCGTGGATTACGAAATTAAAGCCGCCTGATACAAATCGAATAATTCGTTCTTCAGACCTTATTTCAATGGTGTCCAAAGATTTAAAAAGTAGAGAGTTTCAGAGCGCGCAAAATCGAAAGGGAGTCAGGTATTTTTCTCTCCATGTGCCACATAACCAGAATCGTGATCCAGTCGGGTTGAATATTTATAAAAAGGCGCTTTTTAAAGTTCTGAATTCTGTTTCAGCGAGTTCGAATGTAATTGTGCCTCGTGCTCTGGATTCTACGGATACAGTTTTTGCTGTTCGCCTTTCAGATTTCGGGATGACTCCAGCGGTTTTTGATCAGGTCATCCAAGATTATTACCCATTTACTGAGGAGATAGATTCAGCTGATGGTGAACATCAAAAAAATGTAGACGCATTAGGGACCAAGTTTTATTTGATACGCGCTGATTGGTTCGCTGCAACAGCTCCGTTGCCTCTTGTCTATAAACAACTTTTGAAGCATCCTGCAAGCCGACAAGCCCTTGAAAGTTCTTTGGGAATTGACCTAATTAACAATATAAAGTCAAAAACCGTGATGCGTTCCGGTTTTCTTAATTCAGGTGTTTCTAGCCAAAATCGAATGATTGAGAGGCACCTCCAGAGCCAGGGGCGGCCGTATTGGATTAGTTATGATTTTTCTTCAAATGTTGGGAAGTCGAATATTTTCGCTAATCCCTTTGGTCCTCCGGGTTTGCCGGCGAAACAAGGTGAAGATGGATTCATTTCTAGTAAGTTATTTGATCACGATGGGGGAGAGGTTATTTATCAGCTTCCCAATGGCTTATTTGCCTACTTTCTTGCGAATGGTAATGGAAATGAAATCGATCGGGGGCCAATCAATGTTGTTCAGCAGGATGGCGCGCCAAGGCAATTTGTTTCGTCGATTGTGAATGGTATTTCATGCATGAACTGTCACCATAGTGGCCTCATTTTTAAAGAGGATCAAATTCGTTCTGAGATAACAAAACGTTCGAACGAGTTTAATGCTTCTGAACTTGAATTTGTGAAAGAGGTGCATCCTTTTGAAGAAGATTTTCGGGCGATCATTGAGAGCGATAATATTCACTACAGAAAGGCTCTTAAACAGATGGGGATTGATCCAAGCGAGCCCGATCCTGTTAATGCTGCATTTAGACTGTATAACGCAGATTTGACGACTAAAAAAGCCGTCAACGAGTTAGCTGTCGAAGATAATTTTATTTCTCAAATTCTGCAAAATAAGCAGGTAATTGATATTTTTGGTGTGGTTTTTAGTCGTGACGATGTGTTCATTCGGCGCGATCAATTCCAGAATTTGCTTGGGTTGTTGCGAAGCATTTCCATCATAAAATACTTGAAGCCCAACGTGGGGGACTATGCCGTTCACTCGAGTTGCATGATTGACCCCTCATTATCCATGAGCTCTTGTCTAATAAAAGACCCGATCCCATCCCTTGGTAACATCAACCTGGGATTAAAATGACGTTATCAATCATTTTTTGTAATTGAAGAGTATTCAACAAGAACTGGAAAATGTTTTTTATAAGAATTTAATTGCCAGTGATTGATTTGATGCGGCGCAGTATGGATTCAGCTGTTGTGAAATCAACCTGCGTCGAAGCATCTGAGAGTGCCTTTGCTGGGTTGGTGTGTACTTCCATGAAAAGTGCATCAATGCCAACAGCAACTGCGGCAGCACACAGGCTTGGAACCATGTCGCGCAATCCGGAGGATTGGCCTGCGCCTGCTCCAGGAAGTTGTGCTGCATGAGTGCCATCAAAAACAGTTGCGTAGCCTGAACGCCTCATCAAAACCAAATTTCGGTAGTCGACAACCAGGTTGTTGTATCCAAACGAACTTCCGCGTTCGCAAAGAAGTATTTTGGTATTCCCTTCGGCGGCGATGTAGTCGGCGCATGCAATGAGCTGCTCCGGCGATGCATGCTGACCTTTTTTAATTTGAATGGTTTTGCCCGAGAGGGCGCACGCTTTGAGAAGATTCTTCTGATCACACAAAAAAGCAGGCACTTGAACGATGTCTACAACCGATGCAGCTTCGCGCGCTTGCTCGGGAGTGTGTACGTCGGTCAGGACGGGTATCTGAAAACTGTTTTGAATGTCAGCAAGCCAGCCGAGTCCTTTTTCAAGGCCCGGGCCTCGGGCCGTGTTGCCACTGGTGCGATTGGCTTTGTCGTAGCTGCTTTTAAAAATATAGTTAAATCCCAATTCTTCGCAGAGTGTTTTGAGTCGGGTTGCGACTTCAAATCCCAGTTCTCTTGATTCGAACATGCATGGGCCGGCAATCACCGTTAAAGGCTTTTGCCCGAGAGTGAGTTTGGGGTGAATATCGCCCGTCCAACCGTGTTTGAAAGTCATAGATTTTCCTTTCGCGCAGAAAGCCACAGATCAACGGCCTCTTCGCTGAGTTCACGCTGTGTTGGAAGAATGAGATGTTCAATGTTGAAAGCCAGCGCGGTGCGAACGAATGCGATATCGAAATCAGAGTCGGAAAGCCATTTCGGTCTGTGTTCATAGGCAGCGCCAATGGCGGATGTCAGTGCGTTGAGATTCAGAGCCATCGGACAGCCAATTCGCATCATAACTTCCAAAGCACGCGGATCGAGAACACGGTCGGAGTATCCAAATGAGGAACCTGCCTCAACAAGAACAACGCGCTGCCGCGCCTCACCCATTTTTTCAACTGCTCGAACAATATCGCTCGGAGCGAGAAAGGCACCGCGCTCCAAAAGAATTGTTTTTCCGCTTTGGGCCGCAGCACTTAAAACGTCGCCTTGTCTGCAAAATTCTCCAGGGATGAAAAGCCTGTCATACGATGCACTGTCGTTTTTTATTTGCTCCGGCGTGGTGACCGTAAGGCAAACAGGCTGCACCCAGCCACGTCGCTCCATAAAGAGCTGTTCGGGCAGGGGAATTCCCACTCGCCATGAATTTGAGCCGTGTAGAGGTGCACGCAAAGTCGCGGGAATTTTTTTGTGGAGCTGAGCTTGGGAAGCATCAACAAAACACGAACCAACGAGCAGGGCTGGCGAAGTGGTCGTAGACACGCGGTCAACCTCCGATAAAACACAGTTTTTGCAACAATGTTGCTCTACCGGAAAGGAAAAAGGCAGTCCAGCAAGAGCGGGCCGCCTTTTTAGGTTGGGGAGCGAGCAGATGAGCCTTGCCCTTGAAACGGGCAATCAGGAAGCCCGAGGGTTTTGCTTGAATTGACCCGCATCTTCCGGGGCTCCGCGCAGGGTCAGGACGTCGATAATTTTCTGAATGAGATAATCTTGTTCGTGACTCTCGGGCTCAAAAATTCCGCCAGCACGAAGCATGCGTGCATCGTACCATTTCACCTGAATTTTCAGCTTAAGTTTAGCTGGCGCCAGAATACCGAAAGAGGCAAGTGGGATATTCATGGTGAGGTTGGTGCCTGGCTTTATCTTCACAGAGTTTACAAATTCAAGTTTGAAGCCCTGCCATGACAAATCGAGAAGCACTGCGCTGGCAACCGATAACGGATTCCAGGAACTCATTTTTACATCGATAAGTGCATGGCTTTCGATTCGTTTAGCGCGTTTGACACTCGACGATCCATCGCCGCCTTGGCCCTGTTCATCGGGGCTTCTAAATATATTAGGAAAAACCGACATGACACACTCCCCCTCTGCCGCTCGACCTCTCGCATTACACGAGAGATTCGGCCGGATATCGAGTGAACTGAAGGCTCAGTCGTTGTCTTTTTGTTGGGCTTTTATTGCCGAGGCTAACGCGGGAGCTGCGGCTGACGATTGAAGGCGGCCAAGGAGTTGTTCAACCGCCAGAAGCGCCAGGGCACATACCATGAGCCAAGGATAGGCTTCAAGGAGGGGAATAGTTCGCAGTTCCCTGAATTCATCGACTTTTGCCAAGGAGCTTGAGAATTCTTTTGAGGTTTTGAATAACTTTGCCGGAAAGAGTGTGGGGTTGGGTTGGGTTTCCCGGGAACGCATGGTTCCGTCGGAGATGGGCCAAGTCATCGGACGCGAGGCGTGCCCAGCAACAGAACCAAGGCTGCCATCATTCACCTGCCATGCGAGTCCTGTTGGCTCGAAGCGGGGAGCCCGAGAGAGCCCCTGTGTGATACCTAAGCGACCCATGGGCCCCTCGTTGGCGGCACTTGCACCGGAGACTCGTTCCCATCGAATTGCCTCTTGTCCAAGATTTGCCAACCAAACCGGTGAGGCGATGCCGCCGGAAAACGAATCGCCCTTGCCTTGCAGCAAGGATTTTGCAGGCATGCCACCGCGGGAGCGAACCGTGTGGAGGGGATCGTTGCGATAGATTCTCGGGCCTGCGAATTGAGGAGGTCTCAAGCCGCTGTCCTGTCGGCGCTGCAAAAATTCGACCATCCATTGAAATAGATGCTCGCTGGCGTCAAGAGAGTAAACTCTATGCGCGCGTTGCGTTGCACTGGCAGCTTCAGTTTGCGTTCCGAATGTGTGCCAATCACCAGCCATGAACGCGAGAACCAAGCCCTTTCCAACTGGATAAGCGATGATCATGGGCGAGCGGCTGCTGTCGGCGGTTTCTGCAAGCACCAGAGCCCCAGGCTTGGGTTTACATCCTAAGGCGGTTTGTTTTGAAACGATTGTGTTTACCGATGATTCGAACTGCGACTCCGACATCAGCCGACTTTTTCCTAATTGCCATCGATATTCATTTTGGAAGTCGAATTCTGGTATATTCTCGCAGGGCATCAACTCTCGGATGTTGGCGTCGCGTCCAAGAAAGCTCAGCGGTCCCGCTTGAATCACCAAGCGCCCGCCACTTGTGCTGACGTAGTCGAACAGGTGTTGGCTATCGGGTGCATTGAGATACGTGTCGAAAGCAAAATTCTGCGCCAGAACACCATGAAAGTTTGGTAATTGTTCACCGAAAAGCTTCTCAGCTGGAAATTCAATCAGCGACAATTGAGTGCTAGGAATAGCGAGATCGTCGCTGACCTCGCGAAGAATATAGTAGCTGAGAAGGTCCAAGTTAGGCCAAAATTTTAATTTGGTGCGCATGCTGCGCAAACTCCAATCGGGCCCAACTCCAACATGGAGAACGGTTGATTTCGAGTGAACGACAGAAATGGGAGTTGAGGCCATGTTGAGTGGAACCGGGCTCAAATCGGTTGTGAGTTGTGCAGTGAGTAATTGCTGTTGTGCGCGAGTGAAGTGAACTGGGATGTTTTGGATGGTGTCAACGATGCCTTCATTGTTAGCAGTTATGCTCACTGATTTGCTTGCCAGTAAAGATTCCCCTGAGCGAACAATAACTTCAAATGTTTGTGTTTCATCTGCATTGAGACGTCCAACAATGTCGAGGGAGAGTTGTGTTGGCTCTCCAAGAAAATTGAGCTGTGGTGCCGAAAGTTCTGACAAGGCTAAGAAGCGTGAAGATGAATCGGAAGGTCGTTTCCAGCCAAGTTCTTCTGGCTGCAAAATAAGAAAGTTGCGCGCGGCACTCTCGGAAAACAGCTCTATTTCTCGGCGAAAGTGTCGTGCAGATGGACCCCAGAGATTCGCTCGTCCAACAATCACTTGAGGGCCTGATGTGCTTCCGAGCTGTGCCAAAAGTTCTTCATAATCTTCGATTGGAGTTTGTGATGCAGAGCCCCAGGTGCGCAAAGAAATTTGCACATTGCCTTCGAGTGATAATTTTTTTCGTAGCTCGCGTTTAGCTCTACTTTCGTCGGCATCACTGAGGGGAAGTGCAGAGTCAACCCACACAGTGAGCTTTGCAGGAGGCTGAATATCGATGCTTTTTTCAAGGAAGGGTATTACGATTGGAATTAAAATGAGTCCTACAATGAGAACTCTCAACAACGTCTTGCTCAAATTGTAAATCATGGTTCGAGTCCCAGGTTGCGCACGCGGTTGAGAATTTCAGGAAGCTGCATTTGATCTTCCTTATAATCTGTTGTGAGGAATGCGTACATCATGTTTACAAAAGACCGGGTGCGATAATCATCATCGGAAATGAAACAATCTGCACCTTCACTTGTGTTGGTGAGAAATCTTGCTGGCGTGACGATTCCCATGGGTGATTGTGCATTCACTTTTTTGCGCAATGTGAGCACCAATGTTCTCTCGGGTGTGCAGCCATCAAATGAAGAGAGTAGATAAAAACTTCGATAGAGCAAACCTCGTCGTTTGGGAGATTCCCAAGAGAGCCCAATGCTCGGATCGGCCCCAGAAAGCATCCACTCAGGTGTTTCTCGGAGTGTGATTCCCTCAGCAATCACAATGCCACCTGAGCGAATGTGTTGTGTGACGGGAGCGGCTTGCAGCGCATCCATCGACGAAGTCCACCAAACCTCCGCCGCTCCAACACGGCATGCACCTGGTGTGAGCTCTTTGGGTAACTCAATAGTTCCGCGTCCGGCCAGCAGAGCCTGGAGTTGGCGGTAGCGCTGTTTTACAGGCTCTGGGATGTTGGCATCGCACCAGCCAATACGGAATGGGTGGTTTGAAGATTCAGGGCGAGTGGCGGCACCACGCTCGGTTCTCATATCGAAAGGAGCTTTTCTCTGGTTTTGAGCAAATGATTTTTCTGAAATTCCCAGCGACAAAAATATGAGCATCAAGGTAACAGTTGAATTGAGTGTCTTGGAAGTTGATTTGTTTTGAGTCTTGCTTTGCATTGCCCATAATACAATAGCACTCACGAGTGCTATTGTAGCGCCTGTAATTTGCAGGGATGCCGCTTTTGGTCGAGTGTTTTTTGCTGCAACAAGGCTCGAGCTGCGACGCGGAAATATTTGCTCAAGTTCTGCGTTCGAAAGAGTGTCGGCTTGCCGTTCAAGTGACGGTGGCTCAATAAGAATTATTTGGTCGTCGCGTTCGCGAATGTAAAGAGCTGGTAGAGGCTGTATGGACTGTTTTTTATTTTCAACCAGAGCGCCTTTTAGGTTTTCCGGCAGTATTCGATAACGTAAATCAGGTGCGTTCAGATTCTTTTGTGTTTCAAGCCATTGCGCCCATTGGCTTGGTGTTCTCATCTGAATGCGCGTGAGCATAGGAGAACGCTGCCCCATTTGTAATTTGAGCTCATTCCACAATCCTGCCCACTGCCCCCACCGGCCCAGCTCGCCATTGGGAGCGGCTCCGCCTGTGCGGAGGTAAATAACGGGCGGCTGCGAGGCGAGCTTGTAAGCGAGAGGTGTTCCGTCGGCTGCCTTGAGGATGGTCTTATGGTTTGATGAGCCCTTTTGCTCAGAACTTATTTCTGATTCTGAGGGAACTTTTGCAGCGGCAATTGCACGGGGTTTGGGGCGAACTTGTGGGGCAGTTAAATCCCAAGGAAAGGAGATTTGAGCTGGTGGCAGTGGCAGAAGTGGCATGCGAATGGTTGGCTGATTTTCCTCAAGCTGAAGTGACGCAGTTTCAAGAAAGGAATCTGCTCCTTGCAGCCTGGTGTCAGCAATGTAAACCAGGGCATCTGTTTCGGGGGAAAACCCTTCCGGAATCCAGTGCAGACCCTGCTGAAACAGTTCATCACCCACATATTCATTCACAGGGACGACCCAGATAGATGCGCGACGATATTTCCAGGGGTCAAGGGTTTCTGCCGCCTTGGCACTCGTCGCTGATTCTGTTGAACGACAGGCCATGGGGCGCACGGGAATTCGAAAAAATTGAGCATAGGCGCGTATGTCTGACATGCCATCGAGCTCCGCTGGGCCAGCAAATTCCAGGGTGCATGTTGTTAAAAGGGGTTCTGGACTTCGTGGAGCGTTCTTGCTGTCCGAGGTTGTTTCTTCGCCTACAAAAATTGAAAATGTTGGCTGCTTTTGATTTTTTGATGAATCTTCTTCTATAAATTCTTCAAGGCTGAGTGTGGGTCGCGCTTGCGGAGGAACATTTCCTGCGAGTTTGCCTTCAACTCTGACAAACTGGGGAGTTCCAGGAAGTCCTGGTTCGTTGCTTTCACTGCCCCGAGGCGTCCAAATTTGAGCAAGCTCTTCAGGAACCAAAGAGACTTTTCGCCCCATCAATTGTTTTAGAGATCGAGGAGTGCGCAGCACGTTTACTGATTCGAAACTCGAAGACAGACTTGCAAGAGGTCGCATTGTTTCCGCCTGCGCGTCGGTCACCAGTGTCAGGGTCGTGCGCGCAACTTCAAGAGTCATTTCGTTTTTAATTGATTGCAGGAGCAAGCTTGGATCGAGGGGCTGAGAAAGCGCTGTCGGATTATTCTGAGCAAATTGCAGATATTCGCCAAGAACAGCTACAGGCACTCGCTTAAATTGGTATTGAGGTTGAGTTTCATTTGAGCTGTTCAAAGAGTAGTTGAGTTCTATGAAAATATATTCGCTCACTCTCAGAGCGCGAAGAGCATCGAGCATCGATGTGCGTGCCTCTTGTGAACCCTGGAGCGCAGCGATATGTGAGAGTGTTGGGTCGAACCAAACGAGGCCTTCACCTTGGCTGCGTGATTCATCGCGAGGTTGCAAATGTGAATAATAAGCAAACGCGATTCCTGTTGTTACAAGGAGTACAAGCAGCCACTCCCACCACCGAGGCGGAATGGTTTGCAAATTGAACAATCTTTTTTGTCCGGCCTCACCTAAAAAGTAGCTAGGAATTTTCATTTTTTTGGGTCTAATTCTCTGGATAAAAAGAATTCCCAAAGTGATGAGTGACACGCAGGCAGACAGAAGTATCAGATTGATCATGAGCTAACCCTCAAAGCCGACAGTCGTGATGTTAGCCGTTGTGAAAATGAATCGACTTCGTGCTCGGCGGTAAGCCAAATTGAGCTCCAGCCTCGATTGTTGAGATTTGCCTCAAGAAAATTAAGTTGAGTATTGACGTTCACCAGGTATTCCTGACCAGAGTGAAATTCCGATGATCTGCTCTCTTGCGTTTCTGATGCCGACGCCTGGTCGGGAGCTGCGAAGGCAAGTGATTCTCCTTGTGAATAATTATCACTCTGAGAGATGTCTGGGGATTCGAGTGGATCGCGCACTACCACAACCATTCCACGCGGAACTCGAAGATGTTTGAGGGATGCCGCGAGTGAATTTGTAGAAGCGTGTGTGCTCGATGGATCGAATAATAGGTCAGTGATGATATAGCAGAAATGAGATCGCTTGAGTCGACCTGCGTGCTTGAGCATTTCTTCGCTCAAATTTTTTCCATGCAGAGCAACGATCTCAACTTTTTGGGCTTGCTGTTCATGAAGGTTTTGCAGGAGTCCAGCTGTGGCCCATGCTGTTTGCATTTTGTTGGGAGCCTGAGTATTTGAGTGAAACTGCATATTCTCATAGCAGTGGACAATGATTGCAACATGAAAGCGGCCAGGCGAAACATCAGTACGAGTGAGTAGTTCATCTTGAAGAAGCAAATGTCGACTTGAAATTGAGCGCAGTGAGTCGCCGGCCATATACGGACGTAATCCAAGTCCACTTCGGTTTGAGCTTCTTTGCACATGTGCATCAAGGGCTGCCTGAAGCCAACCTCTCTGCGCACGCAGCTTTTGGCGCACTGCAATGGGAATCGCATCGCCGGGGTGCACGATTGCGGGAGCATTCCAATTCGAAGGGTAGGCTGTACAGAGCTCTGCTAATTTCATATTCTCGCCAGGTAAAGAGTTTGTGAAAATTGAAAAGCAAGTTGAAGGGAACGTCAACTATGACGCCAGAACTCGCCCGAGTGTTGGGTGAAGCCGTCATGCCCGACCTCAGTAATATGAAGTTGCTGAAGGAGCGCATTGCGGAAGCCACAGCGATTGTTCATGCTTACATAAAGCCAAGCCCACTGCGTTATTCCTCGTGGTTGAGCGAAGAGCTCGGCGTTCCTGTTTGGCTGAAGCTAGAGTGCCTGAATTCCAATGGCTCGTTCAAAGTCCGGGGTGCGCTTTGCGCGATATACAAGAGAATGCAATCACACGATATGAGCCTTGGACCATTGAAAGTTTGCGCTGCCTCTGCAGGCAATCATGCTCAAGGGGTCGCGTTGGCTGCTCGTTTGATGGGCTGCGAGGCTCACATTTTTCTCCCGAAACGCACCCCACTTGTGAAGCGCTCAGCAACGGAGCGATTGGGCGCCAAGGTGTATCTCGTAGGCGATGTTCTTGAAGAAGCCTTCGAAGCAGCGCTGCTGTTTGCCCATCGAGAGGGGGCCGAGTTCTTGCATGCATTTAACGATTTCGATGTCGTGATGGGGCAGGCGACCTGTGCCGTAGAGGTGCTAGAGCAGTTTGCTGAACAATGTCCGTTAGTGGCCTTAAAAGATGTCGATATGGTGTGTTGCGTTGGTGGAGGGGGGCTTGCGGCTGGTGTGGGCCTCGTTTTCAAAGCGGCAGGGGCTGGGCGAGTTTTCGGGGCAGAGCAGGAATTTTTTGATTCCGCTGCACGTAGTTTGCATGAAAACAAAAGGCTGCCCATCACGCAGGCTGGCCGAAGCACTATTGCCGACGGGATTGCAGTTGGGCTGATTGGTAACGTGAATTTCGAGATTTTGAGCAAAACTCTCGAGAGAATGTTGCTCGTATCCGACGACGACATCGTTGCAGCCCTGCTCGGCCTCGTAGAACGCGAGCACGTGGTTGCCGAGGCAGCCGGTGCAGCGGCTCTTGCCGCGGTGCATAAAAACGCAAGCATCTTTGCCGGAAAACATGTCGTTATCACTGTCAGCGGCGGCAATATCGACCCGCAGATGCTCTCGAGGGTGATTACCCGTGGCCTAGGCGTCACCGGAAGAATGCTCCGTTTAACGGCAAGAATTGGTGACCGGCCAGGACAGCTGAAGGCCCTGCTCGAAAAAATTGCGAGCGTGGATGCCAACGTTCTTGAGGTGTATCACGACCGGACCTATGCTCAGGTCAATGTGGGTGATGTCGAGGTTGAACTCGCGCTTGAGACCCGTGGATTTGAGCACCAATACGAGTTACTTGAGGTACTTGAGGAAGCCGGATTCCGACCGAAGATAAGACAATGATTCTTTCGCGCTCCCGGCGCTTCCTACAACGAGGTGGTTTTTGTGTCGCAGATGGTAAATCCTGAATGTTACGATGTGCTTATTGTTGGGGGTGGGCCGGTGGGCTTGTTTGGGGCTTATTATGCCGGCCTCCGCGACATGAAGGCGCGTCTCATTGACCGCAGGCACGAGCTAGGCGGGCAGCTCACAGCCATCTACCCAGAGAAATGGGTTTACGATATCCCGGGTATTCCAGCCATCCGTGGCAGGCTCTTGTTCGAAAATCTGCTCACCCAGATTGCACCTTATTCGATTCCTGTGAGTGTGAGCCAGGAAGTGGTCATGATTCAGAAGAACCGCAACAACATGCTGCGTGTGGAAACTCGCGACGGACACTTTTATCACAGCAAAACCGTTGTTCTCAGCTTGGGGATGGGTGCGCATATTCCGCGCCGCATGGATGTTCCTGGCCTGCGCGAATTCGAAGGTCGTGGAGTTGTTTATGGAGTTCACGAGCTCAACGACTTCAAAGGCAAGCGAGTGATGGTTGTTGGCGGTGGTGATAGTGCCCTCGATCTCGCTTTAACCGTTATGGAAGTGTGCAAGGATATGGTTCTCGTGCACCGCTCCGATCGCTTCAACGCACATGAGGAAACTGTAAAAAAACTTTATTCATCGAATGCTGAAATACGGACGTTCGCTGAACTGACTGCCATTGAGGGAACTGATTGTTTGCAGCGAGTGCAATTGCGTGACACTCGCAGCAAAGTGATAAGCAACCATGATGTTGATATTGTGATTGTGGCTATTGGCCTTATCTTTAACCTTGAAGGCGTTAAAGAGTGGGGAATTCAGCTTGAGAACAATGCGATTGTTGTTGATCATAACCGACAAACTAACATGCCGGGCGTTTATGCTGCTGGCGACATAGCAACTTATCCTGGAAAAATGAAACTCATTGGAACAGGTGCTGCCGAAGCGATGCAAGCGATCAATCATGCAAAACATTACATTCAGGAAACATTCCCCTATCTCTGAATAAAAGCATTGTGCTGCGAAACGCGATTGCATTAAGTTGGCTGAGGGGGGATGCCACTTATGCAGCATTTACTCACACACACTCATTTGGGCCCTTCGGCACAAAAATTTTTTCTTGAAGTTGTTGCGAACTGCCCGTCGGTTTTTCGTGAGCGCGAAATACATTGGCAGCTAAAAATGCTCTCTCGCGTCGTTGCAGATCGCGATTTTTTTAACTTTTGCCTGGAACAGAAATCAAATGAACTGCGAAATATTTTTTCTCACGTGAGAATCGCCCAAGTTCCACCGTTGAGATCGATTCCAATGCGGCTTTGGGTGGTCAATGGACTTTATTGGCCTGACCCTGTTTCTTTTCTGACGCAAATATTTCTTAATCAGATTTTGAGTTCGTCTGATCTGTTTCTTGATCTCGGAAGCGCAGCCGATGCCTTCTTCATCTCTGAATCGCGTGATGTTGTAACATGGGTTCCGGAATCACGAGGAACACGCTGGCACGAACCATTCAGAATTGAGTTGGCACGTCTTTATCTGGGGTGGGCTTTCGAACAAGAGCGTCTCATCGACACAGCGCTCCTTGCGCTGCATCTTGTCCCTTTAAAAGAAGAGGTTCTTAAAATTCTCTCTCATTGGAGAACACAAGGTGTGAGAACGGTTTCTATGAACTGCGAATCGCTCTTTGGCCTGTTTCTCAAAGCAGAGGAATTATCAATTTATCTGCATCCGAACGTTCTAGTGTGGGCTCTCTACGAGCTTGAAATGATCGAGGTACTGGCTGCACTCGACCTACGTCCTGACCTGGAAAGGTCAGCCGATGAACTCTGTCGATCACAGAGCCAAATTTCAGCGTGAGCGGAGGAATAAATTGTGGCATTCGGCGTTTTAGAATTCAAGGTTGAAGAATTTTTCCGCCCGTATTTTCGCAAGCAGCTGGAGCTGTGATTGCTGCAAGTGCTGTTGCTGTGTAGCCCCAAGCTACGAACGATGTAGAAATGCTACTTGCTGAATCGGTAAACGTCAGCTCACAGCCTCCTTGCCGGGCCTCCGAGATGCATCCCACTTCCAGCCACGATGCCGCATCCATAGAGCTGTCGCTGTCGCACTTTTGCTTGAAGTACGCGATCTCACTTGCGGATATATTTTTAAATTCCGTGCAGGTTTGTCGAGTCTCGCCTTTTTTTACAGAGCAAGAATAAACGCTGCCAATGGCCTGCGAACCCATTTTTTTGGTGCAGTGGCTCAATGACAACGCAGACAGACCAAAAAGTAGTGCGGTGACTACAAGCTTCATAAGCATTCCTCCGTAAATGAACAGTGAATCGAGGATATCAAATTGCAGCTCTCATCAGCACTAACACCTTTCAATTATTTGGCTCTCGGGATTTTGCCAACAATGCCGCGAGAGTGCAGGCTCAATGGAGCAAAATTGAGTGAGGTTTGCAGTGAAAATTCAATCCACCGCGCTGGGGCTTCTCAAGGCACCGCTCCGCATTCCCTTCAAAACCGCTCTTCGCACAGTCACTGAGCTTGAGGAGATTACGGTTCAATTAGTGGATGATGATGGTTTTGTGGGGTGGGGAAGCGTTGTTCCTACGCCGGCAATCACTGGCGACACGCAAGAGTGTATCCGCGCAGACCTCTCAGCCATTTTAGCTCTTCTCAGACGCGCTCAGATCGAAGACGTTTGGAACTGGAAAAGTATTCTTCCAGAAGGGCAGACATTTTCTCGATCAGCCCAATGTGCTATCGATGTTGCTCTTCACGACATAGCGGCGCGAAAAGCAAACCAACCTCTTTGGAAATGGCTTGGTGGATATCATTGGACTGTGATGAACACTAACATGACCATTAGTGTTGACACTCCTGCGGTAATGGCACAGCGAGCTTTGGAGGCAGCACGGGCTGGATTCAAATCGTTGAAGGTGAAGGTTGGCCTCAATGCCGAACTCGATAAATCTCGAGTGCTTGCTATTCGAAATGCCATAGGTGAGAAAATCTCACTTCGTCTCGATGCAAATCAGGGTTGGACAGAGTCGGAAGCGAGCGCATTGATTCCATGGTTTGCAGAAATGTGCGGACCAATTGATTTTATCGAGCAGCCTGTGCGCGCTGATGCACTGGCTGCAATGAGTCGTTTGACTCGTCATTCACCTATCCCGATTGTTGCTGATGAATCGGCCATGACCCTCGAGCAGGCCAAGAAAGTCCTACAAGAGGGCTCCGCTCATGCGCTCAGCGTTAAACTCATTAAAGCCGGCGGCGTTGCGGAGGCTCGCGCTATTCTTGACCTCGCATTTGCTGAAAAAATTCCGTGTCTCATGAGTTGCATGTTTGAGGTTGGAGCTGGTCTGCAATCTTCCGCACACCTTGCCTCGATGCATCCCGCTGTTCACTGGGTTGATCTCGATTCTGCCGAATTTCTCTCGCAGCTTCCCTACCAAGGCGGTGTTAAATTCACCGGGCCCGAAATTCGCTGCAGCGACGGTCCTGGTCTCGACGTGAATCTGAGTGGCAGTCTCAGCCGTAGCGCAGTTCCTTGATGTGTTCGATGGGATAGAGTTGCAGGTCGACACCACTCTCGCTCTTAATCAGCTCTTGCAGAGCCACCTTTTCAAGCTGAAAGTTTCGCTTGGGCATATAAACGCGATCGAAGCCAAGCTTCAGTGCTTCCTGAACACGACCTACGGGGTTTGTGGTGGCACGGATTTCTCCGCTCAATCCTACTTCTCCAAAGAAGGCGACTCGACCCTGCCAAGGAGTTTCAATAACGCTTGAGAGAACGCTTGCGGCAATTGCCAAATCACTTGCGGGCTCGCTGAGTCTCAGACCACCTGCAACGTTTGCGTAGACATCGAGAAGTCCAATTGCGATTCCGGCTCGGCGCTCTAGTACAGCGAGTAAAATGGAGAAGCGATTGGGATCAAGACCCGTCACAGTGCGACGCGGTGTCGCTAAAGTCGATTTCCCTACGAGTGATTGAATTTCCACAAGCAAAGGGCGGGTGCCTTCCATGCTAATGGAAACCGCAGATCCTTCAACTCCCGATTTCATTCCTTCGAGAAACAGCGCGCTCGGGTTAGCAACATCTGAGAGGCCACCTGCCTGCATTGAGAAAACACCGATTTCACCAGTGGAGCCGAATCGATTTTTCAAACTTCTTAGAATCCTAAATCCGGTGGCAGCATCGCCTTCAAGATGCATCACCGTATCAACCAAATGTTCCAACACGCGTGGGCCAGCAATGGCACCTTCCTTGGTGACGTGTCCCACAACCCAAGTTGTGATTCCGTGGAGTTTGGCGATATCCATAAGGCGAGCTGCACATTCTCGCACCTGAGTTACACTGCCAGGGCTGCTTGGATAATCGGCGTGGGCCACTGTTTGAATGGAGTCAACGACGAGAACATGTGGTTTTAATTGCAGCGCGTGAGATACAATTGTCCCGAGATCCGTTTCGTTGAAAAGAAGAATATTCGGGTGAACAGTTTTGAGTCTGTCGGCTCTGAGTTTTATCTGTTCACGACTCTCTTCGCCGCTCGCATACAAAACATTGTAGCCGCGTGAAGCAAGGCCATAGAGTGCTTGGAGGAGAAGAGTTGATTTCCCAACTCCTGGGTCGCCGCTAATGAGTACAAGGCTTCCTGGAACGAGGCCTCCTCCGAGAACACGATCGAGCTCGGGGAGTCCGCAGTAAATACGCGGAACCGATTCTTGTTGCACTGTTGTGATTGGTACAGGACGCTCTTGTGGGCGTGTGCCCTGTGTTTCAGGGCGAAGAGTTGTGCTTTTTTCAGCCACCACTTCTTCGGCAAAAGAGTTCCATGCATTGCAATCGGGACACCGGCCCCACATTTTTTGTTGCTGCGAGCCACATTGGCCACAAACATAAACTATTTTGCGGTTTGACTTCATTGCCTTGGATCCTTGCTGATGCTGCACTGCGCGGAAGTTTATTTAACCTCAGCACCCGGATACCAGAAAATTGAGATAATTTCTGCATGCATGGTGTGGGTAAAACAGTCGAACAAGGCCAGTGAGTGCATTTGGAAAGATGCATCGAGAAATGGTTTTGTGTCGCGTGCAAAACTGGCCATATCGCAGGCAATCCAGACTATCACTGTCGGGGTTGTTTTTTTGGTGAGCGCGGTGGCAAGTGCCCTTGCCGTCGGAGCCCCAATTCCGTCACGCGGTGGGTCGCACATCAACATGTCGGGAAGTTCGCCGGCACGCACGCGTGCTGCAATAAACTCGCGAACGTCATCAACTGTGGCTTGTGCTGCCAGACTCGGATGATTCCATTTGAGCGCATTGATAGCAGCAGAAACACCCTCAACGCTCCAGGTTGTGACGTGTCTGCTGTTGCCAGCCACCTTTCCAGGAAGGTCAGAGAAGGCTCCAGCTCCACAATAGAGGTCCCAGGCTGTCCAGGTGCGCTTGTTTTGCAAGGCTTCGAGTGCTGGCGAACGCACGAGAGCTTTGAGCTGTTTGGTAATTTCACTGCGGTAGAGTTCCATCGCATCGCGGTGCGGCTGAAGGAATCCTTGGGGTGCAACTGAGAATGATTCAAGGTCAGGATGTCCGATTTGGATGAAACCTCGTTCATCTATTTGTCGGCCATTCCATTGCTTCACAAAACTATGCATGAGATCGCGGATTTTGGCTTCGGTTGCGTTGCCACCTGTGCAACGTACATCCTTGAGCCAAAGAGTGACGGTTTCATTCTTCAGAGCTGTGGCCTCAATTTGCATGTCGACGAGTCCAGCAGCACGAAAGACATCGGACATGTCCGTGGCCGTGAGGCGTGCGAGCAATTCAGCGCGTGCACGTTCCAGCGGCGGTGCAACAATGAGACACCCTTCGGCACTGACAACGGAATGAGAACGTCTCGCAAAGAATCCAAGTTCTTTTCCGTTGAAGTGCCAGCGAACGCGCTGTCTATAGCGAGACGTAATACCTTGCTCGCAGCGGAGCATTCTTCCTGCTGAATTGATGTGTTCAACTGGCCACTGGCCAATGCGCCGCAACGTTTGCACGAGCCATTGCTTTTTCAAGGTCAGTTGTGAGGTTGGTGTAACATGTTGAAGTTGGCATCCGCCACACTGTGCCGCTTGCCGACAAGGAGGCTTTTGTCTCATGTCGGATTTTTTGCTGACACTCACCACCTGGGCATCAGCCATGCTGCTCGTTTCATGCAGCAGCGTGGCTGTAATTACTTCTCCACCGAGCGCACCTTCCACAAATACAACTTTGCCATTTGCAAGACGTCCAACACCACGACCATCGGTCGCAGTGTCGTGCAATTCGAGCTCAAATGTGGGAGCCGATGTGGACGGCGGGGAGTGGGTAACTTTGTTCAAGAGCAAGCTCCAGTTCAATGCCCGAGGACTCTGCTGCGGAATTAATTCTCTATATGCTCAAAACTGTAACACACCCTCGTGGATGTGTAATGAGCGGTCAAAAATTAGTATGCATTCGGATGAATAAATCCCTTGAGGGGCGTCAGGGCGCAGATTTTGAAATCCAACCATAGGCTCCAATTTTGGATGTACCAGAGATCGCATTCAATTCTTTTTTCAAGAGAGGTGTTGCCTCGCCAGCCATTGATTTGTGCCCACCCTGTGATTCCAGCTTTCACTTTGTGACGCAGCATGTAGCCAGGCATGTTGTGACGGAATTGATCGACAAAGAATGGCCGCTCGGGACGCGGTCCAACCACACTCATTTCTCCTTTGAGCACATTCCAAAATTGAGGGATTTCATCGAGGCTTGTTTTGCGCAAAAAAGCGCCTATCGCGGTCACACGGTTGTCATCTTTACTTGCCCACACGGGGCCTGAATGAGTTTCGGCATCCACGCGCATTCCACGGAACTTGAGACAATTGAAAGTTTTGCCGTCGAGGCCCATGCGCTCCTGCTTATAAAAGACAGGACCAGGGCTCGAGAGACGAACGGCTAAAGAGCAAAGCGCAAAAACAGGACTCAGAACAAACAGGGCCAACAACGAAAACACGACGTCAAAAACGCGCTTAAGAATACGTCCGTAGCTATCGAGGCTCGAGCCATTGAGAATAATTGCGGGTAGGGAATCAAGTTGCATCACTCGCGGAGCAAGGAATTCAGGTGCTTCGAAGTCAGGAATTACGAAGACATCTGCCAATGTCTTGCCAAGAACTTCATAAATTGTGTGCAGTTTTGTTGTTTCGACAGCCGATGGTGCGAGAAAAACGACATCGACATCGCCGGCGTTTAACCTCGTTCGGACTTCCGGAAGATGTGCGATGTCAAGGTGGGAATCGAGTGTCAGAGCCCAATCGTCTCGCTCACGGATCATGCGCGCCATACGCTCGGCAACAGGGCCACTCCCCACCACAACGGCACGACCACGCGACTGCGTGTGACGCAAGTACCAGCGATTGAGCTTACGAACGAGACTCCGGCCGAACGCAAAAGCAAAGGGTGACATGACAAAAAAGACAGCCATTGTTGCACGGCTGAATCGGTGGTCGAAAATAAAATAAATGGAAGTGACAAAAACAACGAAAGCCATGAGGTGTGCACGGGATAAGTCGAAGGCTTCTTCCCAAACTCTGCGCCTATCGAGGCTTCTTCGATAAACTCCCAGCGCAACAAAAACGAGACCATAAGAGAGAACGAGCGCTGGCAAGAGGGAAGAATAACGAAAAAAGGTATCGGTGCCTTTGGTGATCTCAATGAGATCTGTTTTGAAGCGAATGCCATAGGCAAGCAGCCAGCATAAAGAAACTGCAACAAGGTCAATTGCGCCGCGAAATACATTTAGAAGTTGAGCGTGTTTGTGGATGCGCATCCTTAGCCTTTTTCAAGCAGAGTCAACAGGTGATCGGCCAGGTTCTCAGCAAAATGCGTGTGTGAAAAGGTGTTAGCGTGGGCACGCAGCTCACTGCCGCTGGCAGAAGTTGCAAGAGCCTTTCGCAGAGCATTTTCCAACGAGGTTGGGTTGCCGAAGTCGAACAATGTGCCTGTTTTGCCGTCGATGACGGTTTCCCCAGTGCCACCCTGTTTGGGAGCAACCACCCAGCATCCCGATGCCATGGCTTCGAGCGGTACAATGCCAAAATCTTCTAGCGCCGGGAAGAGGAGCACTTTGTGAGTTGCGTAAAGTGAAGCCACTTGTGTGTCAGAAGGGTTCAATTCAAAGCGAACTAGAGGGTTTTTGCTGTATTTTTGGGCAGCCGTAAGGAGATCTTTACCTTGACCCGCCGCCGTCACGGGAAGCCCCAGGGCCACGCAGTGGTCAAGCGCTTCGAGCATTTTCTTGTAGGGGACCCAGGCGCCAAAGAGAAGTATTCGCTCCTCGCGCTCAATGCCTTCTTGAATTGAAAAACGACTGAGATCAACTGAGGGATGAACCACTACGCCTTGACGCCGGTAATAAAGTTCGCAGCGTCTTGCGACAAAGTGGCTATTGGCGATGAGGAGATCGACCCGAGCGCTCGAGGTCACGTCCCAAATCCTTAGACTTTTCAAAAGAGCGCGGCGCACCAGTTCGACGGGTGACAGAAGAGAAACGGGCTTTGGAAAATAGTTGTGTTCCTGATCCCAGGCATAACGCATAGGACTATGAATATAGCAGGCATGTTTGGCTTGGGGAGGGGGAATAATTCCCTTTGCTGCGCAGCTGCTGCTGCTAATAACGATGTCGTATTCAGACAGGTTAAAGCTCTCGGCTGCCATGGGGAGCCACGGCAGCAGGATTTTATAAAACTTCTCAACGCCTGGGATACGATTCAAAAAGGAAGTCAACACTTTGTGTTTGTATTTCGTTTTGAGAACCGCACTCGGATCTCCAAGCAAACAATGCAGCACGGCCTGAGGGAATAAATTGAGAATTTGTTCCAGAACTCTCTCGCCTCCGCGGCGCACAAAGATCCAGTCGTGAACAACAGCCACCTTCATATGCCTGGTGCGTTCAGCAAGTTGTGAAACCGAACTCATTCCTGCTTCTCCAAAAAGGCCTGCAACTCCATGTGAGAATACCTAACAAATCGGTGTTCGCTACGGCGTACGATCACTTTTCCGGGGGAGAGGTCTTTGCGTTTATCAACATCACCCCGCAGCGCAACATAAACATCGGCCTCTTGAGCGCGCGTTTGCTTGGAGTGGTGAATTGCAAGCATGGCAGCTTCGCGGAGCGCGATTTCAGAGGGCTTGGCACCTTTTGGTTTTTCAAGCCAAACGTGGCTTCCCTCGCCAGTCACAACGTGCACCCAGGTGTGGTGTGAGGGCACAAGCTTGAGCATTGCGTCGGCATCTGCAGCCGATTTCGAAACGCGAATGAATTCGCCACTGCTCGATTTGTAGGAACGGTAGGGCAGGCGCCGCTCGCGCTCAGCTTCAAGTGCGGCCGATTTCTGCTGACCCGCTGTCCAGGTGACCTCGAGCTGCGCAAGCAGTCTTTGTACCGAGCTAAGGTGCTGCACTTCGCGAGCTAACGAAAGTTGTGCGTTGCGAGTTTCTTCGGGAAGTGCACGAATATCAGTGCCTGCTTGGGTAATGACGTCTTGAAAACGCTCAAGCGCGAGGCGGCTTTCCTCAACACGCCGTTCCAGTTCGCCGCGGCGCCGTGTGAGCTTATCGAGTTCATCGAAGGCGGCACTCACCAGTTCGCCAGGTGACTGTCCTGGCTTGAGAGTAATGATCGGCGGGAGTCCGGCCGATTCTATGAGCTCGGGTGGCACATGCCATTGAGGAAAGCCCTTCGGCCACATATAAATGTGCGCGCGCAAACTCTCGGCACGAGTGCGACGTGTGTCTAATTCAGGCGCCGAAGGAAGATCTGCTCTTTGTCGCTGTAAACGGCGCTCTAAAAACTGTAGGCGAGTGCGCGCGGTCCTGCGCACGTGCGTTGGAATCAGATTCATTGCCCCCTGCAAAGTCATTGTTTCGCTCTGCGCGTTCTGCAGTGCGATGATGGCGGCCGCTGCAGAAGAATCTGGAGAAGTGCTCGGGGTAGGCTGTTCAGCTTTGTGCGCGGGCTGCATCGCACTTGGGAAATGCATGGCCGTTGCTGTTGTTGTTTCGGATTTCGGATGGCTCAGGGCAACAGAAGTTTCAGTTTCCTTTAACCCATCCACTTCCGGAGTCCCGCGCAAGCAGGAGAAAACAAGAGGTTGATTGAAGGTAGCTCGCCTTTTTGTTTTTGTATTTTCGAGCGACCACTCGCAGTGGCTTTCAAAGAAATCTTCGCCCCCGGAGAAACCAGAGCACTGCGAAGTGTACCGCTCGGGTACCTCATTATATTTCCGCGCAACGCAGACCCGAGGCGGGCGATGATCGAGATCGAGAATGAGGCAATCAGGAGCATCGGGAGGCCATTGATTGGAATCTTCGAAATTCTCACCAGGTGGTGAAAACTCAATCACGACAGCAACAGGCTCTAAGCTCAGAAGTACCTGCTGAATTCTGCGCCCTTGAAGATACTTTCGCGCCATTTGCACTACAGAATTGGGTTTTGGTTGAGCCTGTGGACGCACCGGTCCGAGTGCGATGCCACTACCGGTGCGCTGAATACTGATGATTGCAGGATCGCGCGCAGCTCCAGGCTTGTACAAGTTCAGCACGATAAAGCCATCATCTGAGGCGGAAATTTTCTGAACAGTAGAATTTCGAAGTCGATCAAAGACGCAAGTAAATTTCTTCTGCCAGAGCCCAAGGCGCGCCCACTGTGGAGCTAGCTCCTGAAAAAAACGCGGCGCGCTGGGTTGTGTTGTCATGTGAGGAAAGCCTTCTTTAGAAAAAAAGTATCCAACTGATAAGGCCTCCAGGCCTAAAAATCAAACCAGATGAGTACCTTGCTTTGACTGCCTTCCGCGAACCCTGTAGCCTCATTTTTGGCGTTTTTTTCACAGTTTCAACGGGGGTTTGGGGTCGATGGATTGGCCGCAAAAGTTACGCTTATCAGTGTTTCTTATTCTCTCCCAAGCAGCTCTTGCACGAGCGCAACCCATATCGGGGAACTCACCTGAGCTCGATTTCCAGGCAGTATTGAAGCTTGTGCGTGAAGCTTCTCCTGCTTTAAAACGGGGGCAGTTTCTTGTTGATGCGTCGGAATCTACGAGTGCGGCAACTGAAGCTCAAGATGCCCCGAATCTCCAATTGTCGAATTCCATTGGTTGGCAGAAGTCTGCTTCTCATCCACGACAGCAACATGCGCTTGGGCTCAGTGCCACTCTCTGGGATTTTGGTCGACAGTCTGCCGAGGAGCAAAAGGCAAAAGCGAACCTTGATGTTTCTCGGGCTCAGCTCAATGAGTTTGGAGAAGCGCTGAAGGCTCGCACAGCTCGTTACTATGTTGCATTAGCTGCTTCACAAGCAGTTATGAAGGTTGCGCAAGAGCAAAGTAGAAATGCGGAAAGCAAACTGAGTACAGTTATTGCTGCATACAAACGTGGCGAACGCCCGCAAACTGATGTTGTTAAGTTGAAAGTCGAACTTGGTCGTTCACAAATTTTTCTGGCCAAATCACAAGATGAATTTTTCGCTCTGACGTCGCAGCTTCAGCTCACAACTAGAACTTTTTCAGCGACCCAAGAAGTCGTCCAATCACTACGTATTAAGCCGCTTATGGAAAGAAGCGATTCCGACTGGCGAAGGCTTGGTGAAAAGTGGCAACAGCAAACTCTCACCTCCTCAACTCTTCAGAAACTGGAAGCCGGCGAGCGCGTATTACAAGCTGATTTGCGCTCTCTTGAAGCTGGTTTTTTTCCAATCGTTGGGGGAAGTATAGCGGCGCAGGGCAATGGTTCGCTTCACCCAGTGAAGCCAGATTTTCTTGCGCAGTTGAATTTGCAATACAATTTTCCACTGAGTTCCGGACGATCATTCAAGCGTTCGGCGTTGCTAGCGCGATTAGCTGAAACAAAATTAGCAGCAGAAGAAGAAAGAAAAATTCGCTCCGATAGAATTATTCAAAGCAGAATTCGCTTAGAAGGCCTCACAAAAACAATTGAGTTGCAACGTGCACAAATTCAAACATTGTTGGATTTTCAGATGCTCGTTCGAACACGCTATTTTGCGGGACGCGCATCACTGCTCGAACTCACCACAACCGAAGACGATCTTCTTTCCAATCGTCTCGAACTCACACGTCTGCAAACCAGCTTGTATACAGCAGCACTTGATGCCGCTGAGGCTCTCGGAGGAACCAACCTTGAAAACCTTTTCTGACACTCTTAAACAACCGATAATCTGCGCACGGCTCGTAAAAATGACAGCGCGTGCAGTTACTTTCTCATTCCTAGCTTCTTTGCTGTCCGTAATTGCTTGCACAAAAAGTGGTGATGCAACCGAGCAAGGTCGTGGCAAAGAAGAAACCAAGAGCACTCAGTCAGGTAAGTCCGAAAAAAGCCCTGGAGCAGCGGGAACGCGAGGCAAGCGGGGGCCAGCTGTTGTTCAAACTGTTCTCGTTAAGAAAAAAAGAGCATCTCAGCGCGCAGAAACATCCGTGGCATTGGTTGGCAGAAAACAAACAAATGTTTTTTCTAAGGTGTCCGGACGCGTTACGCGCATCTCAGTCCCAGAGGGGCGTGCTGTGAAGGCCGGGCAAACTCTCTTTCAAGTCGACCGCAGCGAGCCTGGTGAAACCTATCTTTCCGTTCCCGTCACAAGTCCTATTTCTGGATGGGTGGGACGATGGAATGTGACCGAGGGAACTCAAGTTTCCACTCAGGATGCTGTTGTTCTCGTTGTCGACGATCAAACCCTCATTGCCAATATTTTTCTACCCGTGCAGGAATGGGTGCAAGTTAAGCTTAATTCCAAGGTGGCAATTCGTGTTCAGGATATTGAGCGCCCTGCAAAAATCCTGACCATCGCCCGAGCTGCTGAATCGGGTAGCGGCCGCGGTGCTCTCACTGTTGAACTCTCTAATTCTGATCATGTGTTTAAGTCGGGAGTTGTTGCAATGGCTTCACTCGAACTCGACACCCGTGAGCGTCTTCTTTTGCCGGCCTCTTCATTGAGAATTTCCGATCAAGGAGCAGCTGCTTTTAAGGTAGAAAACGGCAAAGCCACACGTGTGAAAGTGAAGTATTCACTGTTTGACAACGATACGGTTGAAATTCTCTCTGGTCTCCAAGAGAACGATGTTGTTGTCAGCGTGGGTGCCCACCAACTTTTCGACGGTGCCGAAGTCAAAGTTGCTGAGGTGCAAGATTTATTGAAGCCTTCAGGGGGAACTAATGAGTCCAGGATCAATAAGCCTGCACGCAGCGAGGAAGCTGGAAAATGAACATTCCACGCCTTGCCATTGAGCGACCCATTTTTGTCACAATGATAACGGTGTTTTTGTTGGTCATGGGAATGCTCGGATTGAGCAAGCTGCCACTCGATTTATATCCGAGTCTTACTTATCCTGTGCTTGCGGTGCGTGCAGAACTCAAAGGAGCTGCTCCTGAGGAAATGGAGCAATTGGTTGCGCGCCCTCTTGAAGACGCACTCAGCACTGTGGCCGATGTAAACTCTATTCGCTCAGTGAGTCGAGAAAGCTCAGCTTTCGTTATTTTGGAGTTCAACCAAGGCGCCGACATAAAGTTCCAGGAAATGCAGGTGCGTGCAAAGGTTGGCAACATTCGCAGACGCTTGCCAGAGAATGTTTCAGAGCCCGTGATTTATCGACAAGATCCCGACGACACTCCTATTGTCGAAATTGCCATGACAGGAAATCGTCCATCCTCAGAAATCTCTAAACTTGCAGACGATATCGTTGCTCGAAAAATTCGACAAATAGAAGGCGTGGGCGAGGTCAATCTCAAAGGCGCTCAAAAGGAAGAAATTCAGGTGGATTTAAATCCAGAAGCACTTGAGCTCTGGAAATTAAATGCAAGTGACATTGTTCAGGGTATATCAAAAGCCAACAGGAATGAACCCGTAGGGCGCTTATTCGGTGCCGAACGACGTTGGGTGTTGCGCACCCTCGGAGCAGCGCGCAGCGTTGAAGATTTGCTCAATATTCCGATCGGGCGAGCTGCCAGTGGAATGCCATTGCAACTCAAAGATGTTGCGCAAGTGACATCCGGTTATGCCGAACGCGATTCGGTGAGTCGGCTCGGTACGAGCGGATCATTCGAGCCAGCTGTGATTGTTGAAATTCTTAAACAGTCCGGCGAAAATACGGTTGCTGTCGTGAATCGTGTTCGCTCCGTGCTGAACGAAGTGGGCGATTCTCTTCCTCATGACATCAAGCTCCATATTGTTCGCGATAACTCAACTCTCATCCGTTCCAACGTTACTGACGTTCAAGAGAGTCTGCTGATAGCGTGCTTACTTACGGTCATTGTTGTTCTTCTTTTCATGCGCAGCCCGCGCAGCACTCTGACGACCGGCTTGGCCCTTCCGAGCAGTGTTATTACCACCTTTGCCATGATGGCCTGGGCCGGGTTTTCCATGAACGTCATGACACTTTTAGCGCTTTCGCTGTCGATAGGCCTCCTTGTGGATGACGCTATTGTGGTGCGTGAAAATATCTATCGTCACCTGCAAAAACCGGGAGTTGATCCCAAGACAGCTGCCTATGAAGGCACACGTGAGGTTGTTCTCGCTGTGTTGGCAACGACGTTGGTTGTGGTTGCTGTGTTTCTCCCTGTTGGTTTCATGAGTGGAGTCACGGGGCAGTTTTTCAAGCCTTTTGCTCTGACTGTTGTTTTCGCAATGCTCATCTCTCTGTGGGATGCAGTTTCTATGGGCCCGATGCTTTCCGCATATTATGCAAACATTCCTCACCCACTTCAGGAGTGGAAACGATTTGGCCGCATGGGAGAGAAAGTTAACTCATGGCTCGAATCATTTGAACATTGGTTCGATAGTCTTGCTGAACGCTATAGGAATGTTCTTGATTTTTTCATTGCTAAGCCCATCATTTCAGTTTTGCTTGCGACGGTTTCGTTGGCCATAGCCGTGTTGGGTTTTGTTTTTGTTGAAAAGAGTTTTTTGCCGACTCAATTAGGCGATACATTCCGAGTCCAGCTGGATGGACCACCCTCAGTCCGACCCGAATCTGTTTATTCCATGGGCGAACTCATTCACGATCGACTCAAAACAATTCCTGGAGTTGATCTTTGGACTGTAGATACAGGGACCAACAATTCCGGCTCTGCCGATGTTTCAGTCAATGTTCAAGTCACAAAGATTTTTGCAGGTTCGCAAAAATCACTTTCCAAAGTGCGTCAGGAAGTGCGAAAAGTTTTGTCGGGAATTCCTGGCTACAACGTGCGCGTGAGCGAGCCTGCCGATCCGCTCGCAAGTGGTGGTGCGCGTTATCAACCCGTGGCAGTTGTTGTTGGAGGTGACAATCAGGCTGAGCTGCTGGAGCTCGCTAAGAAAGTGCGCGCAGTTCTTCAATCGACACCTGGAATAGCTGATGCACAGCCGCTGCAGGAAGATGGTTTGCCCGAGGTTCAATTCAAGCCCGATCCTCTTCTTACTGCCCAGTATGGCCTCACCAATGATATTCTCCTCAATCAAATGGCTATTTGGGTTCAGGGAGATGCCAGTAATTCTCTTTCAATGGGCGATGAGCAAATTCCCATTCGAGTGCGGTTGCGTGATGCTCGCAATGAAACACCCGTTCAGCTTGCACGCCACGGTATTGTGGTGCGAAGTGCTTCGCGCACGCAGCCTGACTCGGTTGTTCCTCTCAGCAATATGATGCGTATTGAGAGCGGTGCAGGTGCCTCGGTGATCGTGCGCGAGAATCGGGAACGTGTTCTCCGTGTCGGCGGTAATCTTGTTCCAGGTGCCGCCTTGGGGACTGTCGTTTCTGAACTTAAGGAAAGGTTGAAAGACATTCCCCTGGGCAATGGGCAAACGTTGGCTGTGAAGGGCCAGAATCAGCAGATGGATGAGCTTTTTAACAATCTGATTTGGGCGTTACTTTTAGGCTTGGTTTTTGTTTACATGGTGCTCGCATCGTTATTTGAATCCTTCGTTCAGCCGCTCACTGTTATGATGGCCATTCCACTTGCGGCCACAGGAGCAGTTCTTGCACTTCTTGCAAGTGGTTTTCCGCTCGATCTCTACGGTGGTATTGGGGTGATTCTGCTGGCCGGAATTTGCGCCAAGAACAGTATTCTTTTGATAGATTTTGCGATGCAAAAAGTGCGCCAGGGAGTTCCAGCAGCGCAAGCAATTTTGCAGACGAGTCCGCTGCGATTGCGGCCCATTCTCATGACCTCAGTTGCTATGATTGCCGGAATGTTGCCAGTTGCAATGGGGTGGGGCGCTGGAGGCGCGGCTCGTATGCCGCTGGGTATTGCCACCATTGGTGGGGTTCTAAGTTCCACCCTTCTGACCCTCTTTGTTGTTCCAAATCTTTTCATTTGGATTGAAACGCGGAGAAGGTAATAAATTGAATGTCACTTAAACACTCGCGTCGTTTAAAAGTGAAATAATTGTGTCGGGTCCCTTTCAAGAAATGGATTTTCGTGACGCTGAAAAAGAATCCGATTCCATTGCTGATGCTTCTACTTGTATGTCTCGCTGCCTATTTCGTCCCTGTGGGTGTTGCTCAAAACATGGGTGGGGCTATCAATAGCGGCGACACCGCATGGATTGTCGCCGCAGAGGTACTTCAGCCGACGGACACACCCGAGCGAACATTCCATATATGTTCCTTGGCGCTGGCATGCTTTGGTTTGGTTGATTCGGTTTCAAGGCAGGCTCCACAACACGGACTCTTTCATTTCTTTGATTGAATAAGAGTAAGAGAGCGGATGTCCTTGGGGGACATCCGCGTCAATTCATTTCTCCTTGGTGTGTCTAATCTCTGAACACCTCAAATTGATTCTGAGATGCCGAAAATATTGAACAATTTTGGTGGCCCAAAGTCTGCTAAATTCGCAGACTGGGGCGCCTTATTGGGCGATTGAGGAGAAGGTTATGAACATTTTTTTAAAATTGTTTCCAAGCAAATCTTCTCTTTTGCTTTTGAGTTTTTTCTTGGGAATGCTTTCTGTTGCATGTGAGAAAAACCCATCAGCCTCGTCCCAGGTTCTTGAAGTGAGCGGCGCGAAACTCAATGGCAATGGTTTACCTTATGGCACGGTTTCACTCACCTTTGACGATGGCCCTGGCCCACGCACTCTTGAGCTGTCTCGATTTTTAGCTTCCCATGGGATACGCGCGACGTTCTTTGTTCAGGGCAGAAACGTAGCTCGATATCCTGGAATTCTTTGGGAACTGCATCACAATGGTCATCTTATAGCGAATCACTCATACACCCCGCGGCGTTTGTCGGACAGCAAAGATCCCGCTGCCGAAGTGCGCCTGACTGATGAACTGATAAGAAAATATGTCAGAAACAAAAACTTTCTCTTTCGTGCGCCTGCTGACGATTGGAATTCAAAAATTGCAAATATTCTCAATTCGTCGGGTTTAACAAAATACGTTGGCTCTGTTTCATGGGATATCGGTGGAACACGCGTAGCACGCAGCGATGGAACTCTTTCAGCAGCAGCAGATTGGGATTGTTGGTTGAATCAAGACAGTGTTGATAAGTGTCTTGAAGGATACATGAATGAAACTCTTGCGCTCAGCAAAGGCATCGTCCTCATGCACGACGTCCATAGCAGTACGATTGATATGGTAAAATTGATGATACCAAGGCTCAAGAGTGAAGGTTTCATTTTTGCTCGAGCCGATGAAGTTCCCTCAATTAAGGATGCACTGGCGCGTCGTTCTGATGGTGAAGATGATATTTCGGTTTCGCTCAAAGAGTTCAGCTGCCCAACCGGTTTTTCCGCGACCGGAGTTGGATTGAAGGGTGGGGTCATGTGCCTCTCTGAAAAGGAAGCACAAGGTCCATTTTCTCAAGGGATGCAAGACGAGTGTGTAAAAATGGGAGGCGGAGACGCGTGCAAGAATTCTCGTTGGTCGCGTAATCTAGCTGTTTTATTGTACGGAAAAGATCGCTGCCCCGTGGGTGGAAGTTTTGATGCTAACTATGGAGGCTGCATTGAAGGTAACAATGTATTTGGGCCTTTCACCCATGAACAAGTTGCTCGATGCCTGGCCGCCAGCGCTGTGCCCAACTCGGCAATTTGCATGAGCAATCGCTGGAGCCGCGATTTTCTCGCTCAGTTGATGTTCCGTCTTTAACTGATATTTAATAATAAAAATCAGCGCGTTAAGATTGTTTGAGAAGATTCCGAGCACAGCCTCCGATACGAAATTGGAGGATTTTGATGAAAACATCAAAATGGTGCATTCGAGTGGGAAGAGCTAGTTTCGCGCTACTCAGTGCGTCAGTGGTGGCTTGTGGGTTGAACCCACAAGCGAACAAAGTCTGTATTGAACCTTCGGCGAAAAATTCATCTCCTCAGAATCTCTTGGCGTTGAGCCCAGCCGTGTATAGTTCGCCATCAAGCGCGGCTGGATATCTCGATATCCAAAGCACAGATGTTTCCGGAAATGCAGTTTCTCGCCGTTGCACTGTGATGGTTGCTCCCGCCGGCGGTGAAATCAATCAAGTGAAAGTTTGGACTGCAGTTCATTGTCTGTTTGATGCAGATTCGCCTGAGTTTGCTAATTCAACTTATTTACTGCAGCTCTTCTACAAGAACGGCTATATCGCCATACCGATAAAGTTTGAAGGCGTGTCAGAGCTTGCAAAGGTTGCTAGCGCCGTAAGTCCTTTTTTGAGCATGGCACCGAAGCGGGAGCGTGATCAATGGCGCTCTGCACTGAGTGAAGAAAGTGTTGCCCCGTGTCAGCAACAAACGAACGTATTTGCGACTCAGCTGGGGGCAGAGAGAAAAAATATCGCTTGTTTTTCAAAAAACGAGATTAGAGTTCTGAGCGGAAAGATAGAGCCCAAGCTAGATCGTAAGTTGTATGTGAGTCAGATACTCGAAGGCGTGGGACGTCGGCATGCTCAAACACTTTCTGCTTTACCAGACTTGGATAAAAAGTATCTTGCTGCTTTGGAGAGTCATCGTCCTTTGTCTGCAAAGCTTCCTATTTATATGCGCACCTATGGCTACTGGTTGAATGAAAAACATTGTTCGACGCCGGAGAGCGAATTGCCAGTTGACCATTTGGGCCGGCGGGAAACCCAAGCGTTTTGCGGTAACCGTGAGCTTTTTATTCAAAGGGTTCAAAAAACTATTCCTGAACAGTACCCGTTGTTTGCCGAGGTTGCAGACGCGAAGCCTGCAGACGCGGTGGAGCTCAGTAAACTCCACTCTTCATTGTTTGGTTGCAATATCGAAAAAATCGAAGATTTTTCCACAAAGAATCTGGAGTTTAAAACAGTCTGCGATCGGGAAAAGCTGACTCGATTGGTATGGGCGAAGCTCGTGAACAAGGGAGTTGATTCGCTGAAAGAAAACAATTTGCACAGGCTGGGTGTCTTTGGTTTCAATACGGATTCGTATTTTACGTTGTTGTTTAATAATTCTTCGACAACCAAACCCCGTGGTAGTATTATTTCTTTGACTCCCGATGTGGGGCAAATGAGTCCAGCAGATTTGAACGCAACCGTTATTTTAACAAACTTTGACAATCAAAATAGTCCGCTCAAGCTGAGCAAAACAGATAGCGGTTCAATGTTGTCAGTTTTTGGTACGGTACCGATTGCCACTCTCTCCACACTCGATGGCGAGCCTACATCGGGCGGAACAAGTATTCTTCCACTTCCGAGTTACAGCGAAGACGACGCTTCAGTTGCCTCGCCTACGCTCTGCAAATCGAGGTAATAAGCTATATTATCGTTAAAAGAAAAATTGAAGCGAGTCCCCTGGAGCTGGTTAGTAACTCTGTTGCTTTTAGTTTTTGTTGCTTTTCAGCGCGTACCTCAAATCACCAAGAATTATGCGCTTGAGGGTTCCGTTTTTCCCACCACGCGCATTCTCTCCAGTTCAGGTGCATCTATCGAATTTCCAGTGAATTTGAACGATCGCACTGTCGCGGTTTTTTGGGCAATCCACTGTGGGCCCTGCAAGCTCGAAATGGATCGGATTCAGAGAGCCATTGCAGATAAGGAGCTCGCTGCGGAACAGGTTTTTGCCGTGCATGTGGGAGGTACCCCCGAGGCTGTTGATAGGCACATGAAAAAGCACGGGTTTACCTTTCCCGCACTCGTCGACCCCGATGGGGTGCTCTCCAATGCTCTCGATGTCAACGCGACACCCTCGCTCTTTCTCGTTGCCCCTCAAGGGAAAATAAAATGGGCATCGTCTGGCTTGGGTTTTTCAGACATTTGGCGAATAAAGAGTTTCCTCGCAGAAGAATAGTTTCATGTCAGAATTTGAGGCCGAAGCAGCGAGGCTTCAAAATTAACGGCTGCTTTTGCAATATGGGAAGGGTGTCATTATGGTGATTAATTTATGCTTAAAAAGCTTTTATTTTGCAAAAAAGTCAGCCTTGTTGGCTTCTTTTTTGCTGTCTGGTTTTGCGCTGTCACTTTATGGATGCCGTCCCTTCACCCAAGGGGGCGCTGAGTCTGAGACTGAAAGTGTTTTTTTCGCCAATGGGCGCTTGAGAAGCACCAACGTAAGAGTCTGCTGGGAATTTGCATCGAGTTCAACCTCTGAATTTCGCTCACAGCTTGAATCCACTGTAAAAACAGCATTTGCAAAAACAAAATTGCGATTTAGCGGCTGGGCAAAGTGTTCCTCAACTGTTTCTAGTTCCGATTTTCGCCTTTTTATTTACGATGATTCTGGCAGTGAAGCGAATTCCCAGTTTCAAAATTTGAAGTCGCTGGTTGTGTCTCGGAACATTGCCTACGTAGATTTTCCAGGACACCCTCGGGTTGACGTCTCGATATCAGACAAAGCTTGGGTGCGTGGAAAAAAGGCGGGAATCATTTTGAGTTTATCTGGCAAAGATGCCCATCCCGACTTCACAAATATTTACGCAAAGCTGAGCTTGGTTGGTAGAAAGAATCTCATGGTTTCTTCGAGCTTGCATGAGTTTGGTCATGCCATTGGAATGCGGCATGAAGATGCTCATTCACAAAACAAGTGTGCTGCATTCGATGAAGATCTGGCCCCAGGCGACGTACAAATTGGCCCTTGGAATCCGACATCCTTCATGGAGCGCTGCTTTTATCGAAATTTCGATTATGAAAAGGGAATTGTTTGGCCCAATGGGCTCGATATTGCGGGACTCAATAAGATGTATCCATGAAAATTTGCCGAGGAAAATTAGTTACCTTATGCTGTTTGGTGGATAAAAAAGGATTCTCGGTGTGCCGATAATGCAGCGCTCATTGCTGCGAATCTCGATGCGCTGAATATAAATATTTTCATCGCGCAGGGGAGTGCTGACAATGTGTTTGCCCACCTGGCGTCTTGCTGATTAAAAGCCGTTTTCTCGCATGAAGAAACAGGTTTGTTGTGGACTTATTCACGCGATATGCGTCTCCATAAGTTTTTTTTAGAACGGGGTATTCACTGGCATGAGTTTCCCTTTAATGGAGTGGTTCGTCGACTCGGGAATAGAAACCTCCGGCAGGAAAAGTATCGAGAGAGAATCGAGGGGCAGGTGTTGCCTCAACCCAGCGGTATGCTTGTGCCTGTCAGTCAGAATTTTTGCACTGCTCTGAACGAAGAGAAAATGTCTTTGAAATTTTCGCGTTTTAGTCTCCATTCCCCGTGTGAATGGGTCAGTTCGGCCCTAAAGTGGAAAAATAGACAACAGTTGGGTGGTGAGAGGGTTGCACACGCGCTACTCAATAGATTCTTGCAACCCGAGATCCACGGCAAATACATAGCAAGTTTGTCGAAATCAAAAGATGCACAATCCTTTAGTTCGAGACTTTCCCCGTACCTTGCTTTTGGTTGCATTTCATCTCGGCAGATTATTGCTCACTTGGCCAACCATGCAACGTCAGATGCATTGAACAAAAGGTCTGTGTCTGCTTTCAGGAGTCGGCTCGCGTGGAGATGTCATTTTGTTCAAAAGCTGGAAGATTTTCCCCAACTCGAAGAACGCGAACAAAACTCTGCACTTGCAGGTCTGCGACCTGAAATGAGCTCCGATGATTTTCAGCGCTGGGAGAGTGGTCCGACGGGCTATCCATTGGTAGATGCTTGCCTTCGCTGCGTGCATGCCACGGGGTATCTTAATTTTAGAATGAGAGCGATGCTCATGAGTTTCGCGACTCATTTGATGTGGCGGGATTGGCGGCAGCCCGCATGGGATCTTGCGCGCGCTTTTCTTGATTTTGAACCTGGAATTCATTTTGCACAGGTTCAAATGCAGGCTTCAGTCACGGGCAATCACCAAATTCGAATCTACAATCCACTCAAGCAGTCACTTGAGAATGATCCGCACGGTACTTTCATAAAACAGTGGGTACCCGAATTGAGAGACGTTTATGCAGGGCGAATTCATGCGCACGAAGGACTTCCAAGTCGATATCCTCGCCCGATTGTGGATTTGAATTTGGCTACAGCAAGCGCAAAGGAAACCCTCTTTAAAAGATTTTCTGAAAGTGATGTGCGTATTGCAGCGAAGCAGGTGCAAGAAAGGCTGGGATGCCGAAGTGGCCTTAGGAGCTGGAGACGTAAAAAATCAACGAAATCGGCTCCAAGCAAAAGCAAGCCCAAGAAAGACAACGATTCTGACATAACTCTGTTTGATTTGCCGGGCTCATGAGTCAATCTGGATCTTGAAGCCTAGGTTGTCGGGACATTTTCATGAGACGCATTTCGTATTCATTTATATTGAGGCATACATTGCGCGCATGGGCGTCGCTGATGCTTTTGTACTCTCCAGTCGCGCGTGGCGAGCTCGACGACGTATTTTTCACACAGCGGGTTGGACTCACGGAATCGCGCGGTTCGCTTGCAAAAGAATACCGGCGGCTCGGTTTGCAAACCACCTTGAGCAGATCATTTAAATCATATCCCATGGGAATTCCCACCGATTTTGCCAACGAGATCTCTTTTTACACGGATAGCTTTTTAACCAGAGGACCCGACACACTTTATTTTCCGGTGTCCGCTCATTCCAAGGCAACGGTGCTTGAGCCAGGGCTTGGTTACGATGTTTGCTTATTTAGCATGTCCTTGGTGCGCGCTTGCCTTTCAGCGGGTTTGACACTCGTTCATTTGCAGACAGGCTCTCTCAATTATCAGATGTATGTAGGGCTGCCTGCGGGTGCTCGCTTGGTTTATGTTCCCTACGATTCAAGTTTTATTTGGGAGGTTGGGACGCGCTACAGAGCGTTTCAAAACCGCACCGATGGTTTTGCGAATAAGCACGAAGACCTTTTTACTTATATAAGTCTTGGATTGGCCTCCATTCAATCGCGTTAAGTATTGCTGAGAAATTATTTATTTTTTGATTTTTCTTCGTTCGCACAGTGTCTTCTCGGAGAGTATTCATGACGGCTTCGTTGCAAGGTGTTCTGTTGAATAAATTCACCGTGGCATTGTTTTTTACAGGTGCTTTAATTTCGATATCGTGTCGCTTCGGCCAAGAGGGTGCAACTGAGAATCCCGACGGTTCCGTTGTCGTGGTCAAAGACCCTGACCCCCTTGTTGAGGCTGCCAAAGGGACACATCCGCTCGTAGGTCAAAGACGTGGTGCGAATGATGCAAAACTTCACACGCTTTTGGCTCAAAAGGCTCTTGTTGCGCTTGATGCCACTTCTCGAGTGGGGACACAAACTGATGCAACGTGTGCCCGCAATCAACTTGATTCAGTAAAATGCTGGGGTTGGAACTATTTAGGAGCGTTAGGACTCGATCCCGTGAGTGTGCTTTTTTCATCCAAGCCCAGGAGTGTTGCTTCTATCACGGAAAACCTACGTTCATTTTCATCGGGTGATCGCAATACTTGCGTCGTGACCAAAGTAGGAGCGATGATGTGTTTCGGGTCCAACTTCTATCGTCAGCTCGGCGATGGAACTTCTGCTCATTCCTTTAAGGCAACTGTTCCTTCCGGCTTGGGCAGTGGTGTTCTTTGGGCTGTCACGCGCTATTCAAAAACCTGCGCAGTGCTGGAAAACAAAGGCCTGAACTGCTGGGGGCGCGGATTGGCGCCGACTCCCGGAGATGTCGTGGGTGCGACGTCAGGAGTCTTACAGGTCTCTTTGGGTGAAAATCATCAGTGTCTTCTGAACGACAAATTCGGCGTACAATGCTGGGGCTCCAATCTGCTCGGAGAGATAGGGATATTAGCGAGTGCGACCTCGGTAGCAAATCCTGTAAAAGTAGAAGGCTTGGAATCAGGAGTTGTTCAGATTGCTGTCGGTGGAAATCACTCCTGTGCCTTGCTTGAAAACGGTGGTGTGAAGTGTTGGGGAAGTAACAACAAAGGTCAGCTCGGCGACGGAACCCTAGAACAGCGCAATACGCCGGTCGATGTCATTGGACTCAGTGACGCAGTGCTCGCCTTGAGCCTGGGGCACAACCACAGTTGTGCTCTCATGAAAGAGGGTGGGCTCATGTGCTGGGGGAACAATGAATATGGTCAGCTTGGCGACGGAGGTCTCATCAATCGAAATTCACCTGTTGTGGTTGCACAACTTCAAGCCGGCAACAGAGCCTTGGCTGCGGGCCTCAAACACACGTGCGCAATGAACAAAAGTGACATAATTCAATGTTGGGGAACTGATACTTTTGGCTCACTTGGAGTAGGCTCCGTTTCAGGAAATGTAACAGTCCCCGTCACGGTTCAGGAGTTCTGAGATAGCAAGGCAAATTAATCTTGTTGCTCTTTTAAAATCAGAGTAGATAAAAAATATTTTACAGCCGAGTGGAGCGAAGAATGCCTGAACTTCAGGACATACATAGACTTCAAGCCTTCGTTACGGCCGTAGAAGAGGGCAGTTTCACAGCTGCCGTTAAAAAGTTACACATCACTCAACCAGCTCTTTCGGCTCGCCTCAAGCTGCTGGAGGAGGGGTTGGAATGTCAGCTTCTTGAGCGCACTGGTCGTGGTGTGCGGCCCACTCCTATGGGCCTTCTTGTCTATAAAAATGCCACAGATATTCTGGCACGAATGCGACATCTCGGGCTCGTCGTAAAAAATCATCTCGAGCTGCGCGATGGATGGTTACACCTCGGTGGAGGTGCAACAGCAGTCATGGGTGTTTTTCCAAATGCAATTGCTTCTTTTCGTGAACAGTTTCCTAGCATTCAGTTCACACTCCACGAGCAAGATAGCAATGGCGTTCTCGATGCTGTGCGCAATGAGCTTATCGACATAGGCATTGTCACGCGAGAGCCAGATACTTCACTTGATAATCCTGATGACCTTGTCGGACTTCGCGTCCATGGTGAGATTATTGATTCTATGCGTGTGATTGCGAGCCCTGATCACCCGTTGGTTGGAGTTGCTGCGGCTTTGGAAAAAGCTGGCAAGAAGTTGTTGTCGATGCATCTAAATAAGCAACATATGATTCTATTTGATGAAGGTTCTACCGTGCGTGGAATTATAGATTCCGAATTCCGGAGGCTTTATGTTCATCCTCGGATTGTCATGACTTTGCGCTCGACGCAAAGCATGCTGCGCATGGTTGAAAAGAATATTGGGCTTTCGATTGTGAGTCAGCTTTCGATGAACGAATCTGCACGTGTTAAGGTTCTCGACGTAGAGGGGCTCAACATGACACGCAAACTTGTTATCATTTCTTCGTCGGAGCGAATGCTGCCACCGGCCGCCGATGCTTTTCTCCGGGTCCTTCTAAATAATAACGCATTGAGTTCTGTGCCATAACAATCATTTCGAGCGTATCTAGGCGCAACTTCCAGAGCCTTTGAATCCGCATAACCTCAACATACATTTCTTGCATGGGATGAATTCCCGAGTCCTCGTTGCTTTCGGCATTGAGAAATTGTCGGTGGGTTTCCTCTTCGGGTGCAAAGCGTTGCAGTGAGCGCGAAAGTTGTCGTAATTGTCCCAGGTGTTCAACCGCATCCGAAACAAGTGAGTGAATTTCTTGTCGTCCTTGATCAGCAAGAAGTCGGTGCACATCGAAGTCGCCGAATCGTTGAGGCGCAGTGTTTTGCAATTCCTGCAAGATTGGACCTGTCCAGGCGGCGCTCGAATAAGCAGATGAGTCTCTTCTTCCTCCGCCCCGTCCTGACACGCAAGACGAGCGCGCGTGGCGAAAGCTGACGCCACGAATTCGATTGTGAGTAAAAGTGCGTGAGGTCAATTGGCATCACCTCAACGTAAGCGAGATTCGAGATATTGGATCGCAGGAGAATCTGCTGCTTCGCCCTTTGCTCGCAGACGAGCGATTTCATCCAGAATTTGCCTACGCCATCCCATGTCGAGTTGGCTTTGCGCGGCGAGAGCCTCCTGTGCGCTTCGGAAGCTTTGGCCATCTTGTTCCTGCTGAGATTGCTTTTCTGCTTCCTCTTCATCCTGCAGTGCTGCAAGCGCTCTCACGATACCATCCTGCGCTTCGTCAATTCCTGCCTCAGTCTGTTGTTTGTTTGCCGACTGCGAGCCCTGTTTTGCTTGCTGATTTCCATTTTGCGCATCACGAGCCGCATCTTGAAAGTCATCCGAGATTTCGGGCAGGGAGTCGAGATCTTGCTGAGATTTATCAAGTGACTCTTTATTTCCTTTTTCACCCTTGCGCGCGTTCTGTAATTCGTTATCAGCGCGTGTGAGCTTTTCACGAGCCTCCCGCATGGCGCGCTGGCGTGCAGCCTGCAGCATGGCAAGCACGCTGCCGATCTGCTTTTGTGCATGTTCCAGTGCTGCTTGCGATTGATTCACGGATTCGTTTTGTTTTTTTTCATTCAAACTGCGCTCGAGGTCTTTGAGGTTCTCGGGAGTGCGGTCGAGTTTAAGGGAGTCGAGTGCAGCTTGTTTTTCTGCAAGACTTAAGCCTGAATTTGGCTTTTCAACCATCCCACTCAGCTGCTTTTTGAGGGTGTTAGCTGCGTTACGTAGTTCGTTTGTGTCTTTGCTGAGCTCGGGCAATTGTTCAACGTTGGAACGTTGGACAGAAAATTTCAAATTCTGCAGGCGAGCAATAAGATTTTGCACCTGGTTAGCTGTTTGTTCGCGTTTGAGCCTCAGAAGCAGATTCTTGATTTTCTTTTCAGTTTCAAGAGCAGCTTTATCTTTGGCGGCATTTATCTTTTGCGAACTCTCGGTGATTTTTTCCATTTGCCTTGCTGCATGACTCTGAACTCCCATTTGGCGGGCCGATTGATCAGCTTTAGAGAGTTCGCTTTTCAGAGTGTCTTTGAGCTGCTGGCTTGATAGTGAATTGCTCTGCAATGCCTGTAAAGATTTTTCAAGGGCTTGCATGAGATCTTGCCGAATGCTTTCACGCGTCACAATATCGAATTTGAGTTCATCCGATTCCCCCTTAATATTCTCAGCGACCGTCTTTGCCACTGCTTTTATGAAGAGAGTGTCTTTGGGGGTAAAGGGAATTCCCTGGGTATTGAATGAAACGTTTTGTCCATCGAAGGTTTGTTCGTTTGCGTTCGCAAACTCAGCAATGGGTTTCACCATGCGGTAGCCCGATGCCGTACGTACGTGGAATTCAACGCTTGAAAGAGGAATCTTTGAACGTGCCTTCACGTTCAGTGGGATCATTCCTTCTCGCTGCTGGCCACCTTGTGCTTGTGAAAGTTCCACTTGTGGGCGTGGTTGCGGAGTGATTTTGAGTTTCTGTTTTGCAAAGTCTCTTGAGTTTTTTTCCAATTCTAGTGAAATGATGTTTTCTGAATTGGGCGAAAGTGAGAGCTGCTCAATGATTGATTTTGCACTATGACCGAAGGTTGCAGTTGCGGGCAAAGGTGTTTTTGTTTGTCCGATGACTAGAGAAGCGGGTTTAAGATTCACTTGCCAGAGTGAGTCGCTCTTTCGATAACGGAATTGAACTGAGACGTATGCGTCCAAATCAACTTCCACTTCATCTTCGGAAACGCCTTTTAAGGCGAGCTCTTTGGGAGCTGCATCAAGATAACTAGGATATTCAATGCGCAGATAGGCCTGTTCCGAGCGCAAATGACTTTCTATCCACGCGTATGTCCGGCTTGCTGGTGCAACAAGGGCCGGCACAACAGCCGCAAGCCAAACGATGATCAAACCAGAGGCAACGAACGTGCGTTGAAATCGAATGACTCCAGCATTGAGTTTGGCTGTATTGAGATTGAGTTCGAGGCGCACAGAACCAAGGTCCTTCTCTGCTTGTGCTGGTTGCAAAACGAAGCGTTGCCAAGCTGAGGCGAGAAGAAATCCAAGCATTGCACCTAAAAATGTTGCATCTGCTCGCCCGTAGGCCGAAACGGCCGCGGCAGTGATGCAGGTGAATGCAACAGTCCAGGCGATTGTGTTCTTTTGATTTGGAGTCACGTGAGGGTCCTCTCCGCTACTTCAGAGCTGATTCATGGGCTCCTGATATGCCTGGAGGTCACCGAGAGTTTGCAGTTCGGGGTATTCCTTAAGCATGTTCCAAAGCAGTTCTGCCGTCACAAGAATATCCCCTATGGAGCGGTGGCGCGACTCAAACGTCAGATTATAATGCTGTGCGAGCGCGTCGAGGTTCTTGCGTTCGCATTGCACCAATGCTCTGGCCATCTTGAGAGTGCAAATGACGTGATAATTACAACTCATGCCTAGCCGCGCACTTTCGTGTATCAAGAGACTGCAGTCGAATTCAGCGTTGTGTGCAACGCCAACGCAGCCCCTGAAAAACTCGTGAAAATTGTACAAGACATCTTGGAGGGGGGGGGCTTTGACCAGCATTTCGTCGTTGATGCCTGTCAGGCCGAAGGTTTCAGGAGGTAGCTTTTGTGCGGGATTAACAAGCGTAGAAAAGCGATCAATTTCTTTGCCATTTCGGTACTTGATGGCACCAATTTCAATGATACGTGCGATTTTGGTATCTAGTCCGGTGGTTTCAAAGTCGAAAATTACAATTGGAACATTTTTGAGCAATTCCTTGGGCGCAAAGGTAGAACCACTCACTCCTCCCATGATTGCAATTGGAGCAACCTGCCGTGCCGACCGATTAGAGATAAGCTGATGGAAGATGCTATTCTGAAAAGATGACGCCATGCTGAAAGCTCCTTTGCGCCCTGTTCGATAGCACGTTTTTGCGTAATGAAAAAACCACCCGATCCCGCTTGCAATCGTTTTTTGAGCATTGTAACTAAAGCGCGTTCCGAGAGGGCGGTTAGCTCAGTTGGGAGAGCGCAGCAATGGCATTGCTGAGGTCGTCGGTTCGATCCCGATATCGTCCACCATTCTTTTCATTCCATTACAGCATTTTGTAAAGCTTACGCGCGTTGAGGCTCATCAGCTGGCGTGCTTCTGTGCCATCTAGCCCAACTCGTTCCATGCTCTTGAGGGTCAGCTTTACATATTGCGACACTGCTCCTGGTTGTCCCGATGCATCAGAGCCGTAAAGAGTTCTTCCAAGCAAATTCTTTGATTTGAGGTTGCGCAGTGCTGCATCCATGAACTTCCCTGCAGGGTCGTAGTTTGCCAAACCAAAGGCGCTTATTTCCAGGTGCACATTTGGATACTTCTCCGCCAGGCGATAAACTTCATCGGTGAAGTCGAAACCTTCTCGGTTGAAATCGAAGCCCATGTGGCCAAGTACGAAGTCGACATCGGGATGTCGCTCTATTGCCCACTCAAGAGCTGATGGTTCACTGCTGCGTAGATATTTCTTTCGCTCTTCCTCGCTTTTAAAGTCGCTCATTTTTCGCAGCGGTGAGCTGCCGATATGATGATAAACTGGAACATTGTATTCCCTGGCGACAGAATAAATTCCGTCGAAAATTTGGTCGTCCATGGGTAGCTCGTTGTGAACGAAGGCAAGCTTGATGCCCTTCATCATTCGATGTTTGAGAGCGCGCCGCAGTTCCTTGAGTTCATCTTCGGCTGCATCAGTAAATCGATGTACGTTTACGCTTGCCATGCCGAAAAAATACCAAAGCTCTCCGTTCGGACCACGATTACGTGAATCGTTGAGCATCGCCTCAATGGTCGCATTATCAACGGTTCCCCATGTGAGCGGAGCATAAACAGCCATCAAACCACACATGCTCAAGCCGGCGTTAAGGCATTCTTGCTTGACGCCGAACATTGGAGTGTAGGGCTTAAGAACCAGATTGGCCATGGCCTCGAGGCTCCAATCTTTGAAACCTTTTGGAAGCCAGTTAGGCAGTGTTTTATAAAGAAAGTCTTTCCCGAGTGGTCCCATGGTTCGCGCATCGCCCACGTGTTGGTGGATATCGACAACCTCTATGGACTCGCCTTTGTAAGTCGGCGACTTCCATGCGGCAAGGGAGGAGGAGGGCAAGCAGAAAGAGACGAGCATCGAGAACAAAATTGAAACTTGAGCAAAGCGTGTCAGAAACATAGTCGAACAGGCTCCTATTGAAGGATTGAGGTCGTGGTAGAGTAGAACGGTCGGGTGGTCAATTATTTCATTTTACCCACCTTCAAAATATTCGCTTCGAGGCTGATATGTTGCTGAAATCAAGAAAATATTATTGTGTGGTAGGGGTTGTTTTCGGATTGGTAGCCAACTTTTCGGTTGCCCTCGGTGCCACCGCCGCTCCGTCGGCACAGCCTAGCTCGAACGCGGTTCAGCCTGCAGCGTCGGTTCCCGAATCAGCCGATGCATCACTTCCTGATTCATCGGCTTCGGAAGATATCGATGACCGTTTCGCGACGGAAGGATATCTTGGCGTTTATGCATCCTTACTTCAACAAACGATTCCGGCTTTGGGAATCACTGGTTCAATTTACCTTGACGATGATTTTCGTGTCGGCGCTGATATTTCTCGTGGAAGTTCAAAAATTCTATTCGGTTCGTTTAAGTCTCAGGGTGCCGCGGTTTGGGGGGCTTGGGAGTTGGCCGACAGTTTGTGGCTTAAGAGTGGTTTGAGTTATTCTCGTCTCGACAAACCATCAGCGCAAGAACCGCTTGCTGCTCTCTCAAAGGGAATCGACAAAAACATTTCCCAAAACGAGGTGAGAAGCGATTCGCTGGGTGTGGACGTTTCACTCGGACAACTCTGGTCTTATTCAAATTTCTCAATCGCAGCTGATTATCTTGGTTTTACTCTGCCAGTTTTGCGGCTCACCGGACCTAAGCTTCCGCTCTTTGCTCTGCAAGCCGCGCGTTTCGATGTTCTTTATAATTTTGAATGATCGAGAACGGACAAATTCAAACCATAAAAAAAAGACCTCACAGGAGGTCGAGCAGGTAACTCATTTTCGTTGGCGTTGAGCGAGGCTCGCCCTTCATTTCAAAGGCGATTGAGCTAAAGCTCGGGGGGCCGGGCGGCGGTGGAGTGATGCGAGGTTTGCCGTTTTCAGAAAACGCAAGGCCTTCTTTCGGAATGCCTATAAAATTATAATTGAGTTTGCCATCGCGATTTTCGTCGTGCCAAAGTGCGATTGCGTATGTGCCATTTGGTATTTTTTCAATTGTTATATCAAACGATCGGCCAATAACCGCGAAGCACTCTGCAAGTACAGCTTTGCTCGCTGAGTCGGGAAAACCTTCAGCAGAGTTGAACATCGATAAACAGATATTTCCGCGTTCGCTGTGGAGTCCGGTGATTTTCACCGTGAGAGCTGCACTCACCGGTTGTTGAGGTGATGTGAGTGGTTCCGCGCTTCCTGGGTTAGATGGTGTCGTGTCAGAATTCTGAGTTTCGGAATCTGTGCCGGCTCCAGGACTCTTCGGTTCATTTTCAACGAGGGGCGAGTCAGCGCCAGGCTGAATCGGAACGGGATTTTCAGGAGTGGGCTGTTTGAGAACAAGCGGAACGCGTGGATCTTTGCCAATCTTGTTTCCTTGTGAATCACCACACGAGGTGATCGCAGCAAGTGAAATTGCTGCACCGAAATGCACGAGGGTGACCGACTTTTTTCTCAGCATTTGAACTGCTCCCATGATCGTTAAAAGGAACTGCTTATTGTAGCAACATTCCTGATCAGGCGGGCAACATAGCAATCAATGCAGAAAATACAAACAAAAAGTCGGCACTCGGGCCGACTCTCTCAAGTATCCATATATTCTGGGGTCTTTAGTCGAGATGCTGGATTGACTTAAGCTCAATTCAACATCCGAAAGTCCTCAGTAATCGTAGCGAACACGCAAGCCAAGGGCCTGCTGGAATTGGGCAGATTTTCCATTTGAGCCTTTTAGCTCCTTTCTTCCTGAATCGAAGGCACCGCCAGTTGCGTTGTCAGCCCAAAGCAGGGAGAGATCGGAACGGTAATAGCTGTAGGATGGAATGAAGCTGAGTTTGTCGTCGAGCATGTATTGTCCCGCAAGCGTAAATGCGGTTTCTTTGCTGCTGCCAGATTTAGTTGTCTTAGAAACTGAGTAGTTTGTGAGGTCCGAGTTCGCAGCTTTCAATGTGCGGTAGTTAAACTCAGCCAAAACGGAGAACTCCTTCGGAAGGAGTTCGTACTTTGTTCCAAGCAAATAAGTTGTCGCAACATTTGTTGCTGCTGTGGAGTCGGTTTTTTTAACAGTGGCGTAAGTGTCGTATGCAACGCCGGCTTTTATTTTCATGTCGTCCATTTTGTGTTCTGCAAGAGCATGCACAAATGAATCGTACTTGAGCTTACTGCCGGTATTGAGAGCGAGAAATTTACCTTGGGAGCCAAGCCCCAATTGCACGGGCGTACCTGCTACTTTTAAGTCGGAAGTGAGCTTGTGGTACCAGGTTGTGCCTGCTGGTTGCTTCGCAGATATATCGTTATCGAAATGAGGATTGCGCGCAAGGTGGTAGGTGAGCTTGAGGTCGTTCCAGCCTGTGTTGTAGGCCGCGCGGTATCCGTTCACGCGACTCAAGTGGCCTGTGAATGCCACTGATTCTGTGACGTTCGAGCCTTTGATTTTGTCGGTGAAGCCATAAAGGCCAGGTTCGATTTCGCGCACGAAACCGAGCTCAAGGCCATCAACACCCGGAACTTTGAACAGCAAGTGATAGTACTTTATAACATCGGTGTTGATGACGAGCTTGCTGTCACTCAAAGCAGTTGTTTTGCTATTTTCTAATTCATTCAAACGCAGCTCAACATCAGCTTTAGTGTTTTGCCCCAAATCGCGCTCGAACATCAAGCGGAAAGCGTCGAGTTTGGGATTCTTGTTCGTTTTACTTGAATCGTTGAAATTCTTGTAGAACGGATCGAGCTGAACACGCATCGAAACCTTGGTGGCAGGCGCTGCTGCTGCAGGCGCTGCTGCCGCTGCAGGCGCTGCTGCCGCTGCCGCTGCAGGTGCCGCTGCAGGTGCCGCTGCCGGTGCCGCTGCAGGTGCCGCTGCAGGTGGGGTTTCGGCGAGAGCCAAAGAAGAAACCAACGACAAAACAGAAACGTGAAGTTTCACATCGCCTCCTAAAGACAGTTTGTGTAGAAGCCTCCAAAACTACACATCCAATTTCAAATTTTCGCAACTCTGACTCGGGATGTTCGCAAATTTTTTTCTAAACAGTCACAGAATTGGTTCTAGTTGCTTGTTCGTTTTGCGCTTTGTGGGAAGTATTCTCTTTATGAAAGATATGTCTACTGCGGGGAGATTAAAGCTTGCGAGTTTTTGTGCAAATTGCAGTTTTACTTGTGGCACTCAGTGCCGCCTCTGCCGCGCAAGCCTTTATGCTCTTGCAAGATGAGCTTTTCCCGCGCGCTCATTTTTCGGAGAGGTCTTTAGCCCGAACGGGGCAGT
>Ga0247843_1001229_pt1 | contig 53842 bp, 48 predicted proteins | sample LaCruzMarch2017__FD_192420 | JGI IMG/M metagenome (GOLD analysis project Ga0247843, IMG submission 192420) | Freshwater microbial communities from meromictic Lake La Cruz, Castile-La Mancha, Spain - LaCruzMarch2017_8m | ecosystem: Environmental > Aquatic > Freshwater > Lake | place: Spain...
GCTGGAGAAATCTACGGTGGAACCCGCTCGGCTTGGGACTACGGACCATTGGGTGTGGAGCTAAAAGAAAACATCAAGCGCCAGTGGTGGCGCTCGGTTGTAAACAGCCGTGAGGACGTTGTCGGTCTAGATTCGTCTGTAATTCTTCCAAGAAGAGTTTGGGAAGCCTCCGGCCACGTAAAAGAGTTTGTTGACCCACTTATTGAGTGCACCAGCTGCCATAAGAGATTTAGAGCGGATCACCTCGAGGAAGCCTTCGAAGAGAAAAAGGGTCGCGCTCCAGAATCGATGAAGGACATCGCTTGCCCCAACTGTGGTACTCGAGATGCCTGGACTGAGCCAAAGCTTTTCAATGGGCTTCTGAAGACTTACCTAGGCCCCGTTGAAGATGAGTCGGGAATGCATTATCTGCGTCCAGAAACTGCTCAGGGAATTTTTGTGAACTTTGCAAACGTACTAAACGCGGCTCGAATGAAACCTCCGTTCGGTATTGGTCAAATCGGTAAGAGCTTTAGAAATGAGATCACTCCTGGAAACTTCGTGTTTAGAACACGCGAGTTTGAGCAGATGGAGATGGAGTTCTTTGTTGAGCCAGGAACCGATGAAACTTGGCACGAGTACTGGATTCAGGAGCGTTACAACTGGTACACCGACCTAGGAATCAACCCTGAGAATCTTCGCTTGTTTGAGCACCCGAAGGAAAAGCTTTCTCACTACTCAAAGCGCACCGTTGACATCGAATACCGATTTGGTTTCCCTGGCAGTGAGTTCGGTGAGCTTGAAGGTGTTGCCAACCGTACTGATTTTGATCTTGCAACCCATGCTCGTGAATCTGGTGTTGACCTAAGCTACTTCGACCAGAACAAGGGCGAGCGATGGACCCCGTTTGTCATCGAACCAGCTGCTGGTTTGACAAGATCGCTGATGGCGTTTCTGGTTGATGCCTACGCTGAAGATGAAGCCCCAAACACCAAGGGCGGCGTAGATGTTAGAACTGTGCTGCGCCTTGACTACCGACTAGCTCCAGTCAAAGCTGCAGTTCTTCCACTTTCTAGAAACGAAGACCTGTCTCCGGTGGCGCGTAATCTGGCACAGGATCTGCGCGGTTCATGGAACATCGACTTTGATGACTCTGGGGCAATTGGACGTCGCTACCGCAGACAAGATGAGATTGGAACCCCGTTCTGTATCACTGTGGACTTTGAATCTCTTGAGGACCAAGCCGTCACAGTCCGTGAGCGCGACAGCATGGCGCAGTCACGCGTTTCACTAGACAAGCTCAAGGGCTATCTAGCCGAGAAGTTGGTCTAACTTTTCTCTCATGCAGGCAACACAGAGACCCGCACTAACTTATGGCAACATCGCCATTGATGTGCCTGTTGTGCTTGCACCAATGGCTGGAATCACAAACACCGCCTACCGCAGGCTCTGCCAAGAGTTCGGCGGCGGTCTTTACGTTTCTGAAATGGTCACTTCCCGAGCTCTAGTTGAGCGCACTGAAGAGTCCATGCGACTTATCGGTCACCACGAATCTGAAAAGGTGCGCTCGGTTCAACTTTATGGAGTTGACCCAAAGACGATTGCTGATGCAGTCACCATGCTGGTTGCCGAAGATCGTGCCGATCACATCGATCTAAACTTTGGCTGCCCAGTACCAAAAGTTACTCGCAAAGGCGGGGGAGCAGCGCTTCCTTGGAAGAAAGACCTTTTCGAAGCCATTGTTCAATCGGCTGTGAAGGCGGCAGGGAGTATTCCTGTCACTGTGAAGATGAGAAAGGGCATTGACTCAGATCACCTAACTTTTCTTGATGCAGGTAAAGCCGCTCGTGATGCCGGGGTCGCAGCCGTTGCTCTTCACGGAAGAACTGCTGCCGATTACTACTCAGGTCAAGCGGACTGGGATGCCATCGCTCAGCTTCGTTCCGCACTGCCTGATGTTCAGGTGCTCGGTAATGGCGATATCTGGAGCGCTCAGGACGCGGTAAACATGATGAAGCAAACCGGTGTTGACGGAGTAGTTGTTGGGCGTGGCTGCCTTGGACGCCCGTGGCTATTTGCAGATTTAGAGAAGGCTTTTCGTTCCTATTTGGCAAATCCCAATGCCGAGATTGACTATTCGCACATTCAGCCAAATTTGGGCGAAGTTGCGGACGCATTCAAGAAGCACGCAGTTTTGTTGGTGGAGTTTTTTGAAGACGAACTTCGTGCATGTAGAGACATAAGAAAGCACGTGGCCTGGTACTTCAAGGGCTACCCGGTAGGTGGCGAGTTTAGGGCCGCACTAGCCAGTGTTGAGAATCTTGATCACATGGAACAGCTTCTTGGAACACTCGATCGCTTGATGCCATACCCAGGCGAAGAAGCTGAGGGACCGCGCGGTCGCGCAGGTTCGGTCAAGAGCTGTGCCTTACCTGAGCACTGGTTGGACTCGAGAGAACTTGGCGAATCCGCCAAAGCAACTCTTCTTGAGGCCGAGCTGAATGTATCGGGGGGCTAATTGAATACCCCCGGATACTCTTCAGCGGACATTCAGAGATTTGTTCCTGAAGATAGAACTAATTCAGCTAAGCGCGGTGAATTTGCCAGAGATCGTGCACGCGTGCTTCACTCATCTGCACTTCGTCGCCTTGGAGCAAAGACTCAAGTGCTTTCGCCAACCAATGGAGATTTTGCAAGAACTAGGCTTACTCACTCTCTTGAGGTAGCTCAGGTTGGGCGTGAAATGGCTCAAGCCATTGGAGTCGATCCAGATGTTGTCGATACCGCTTGCTTGGCTCATGATCTGGGCCATCCTCCTTTTGGACACAACGGAGAAAAAGCTCTAAGCGTTTGGGCAGAGGACTTTGGTGGTTTCGAAGGCAACGCTCAAACACTCAGGCTGCTGTCTCGAATCGAGCCCAAGGTCATCGATTCAAATGGTCAAACTCGTGGTCTGAATCTAACTAGAGCAAGCCTTGATGCCTCGTGCAAGTACCCTTGGGCTCGCTCCGAGGGAGTTGCTGAATCCGGCGGGAATCAGTCTGTAAAGTTTGGTTACTACGTAGACGATGCAGAGGTTTTTGAGTTCTTACGTAAAGGCTCTACCTCAAATAGAAAATGCATCGAAGCAGAGGTAATGGACTTTGCCGACGACGTCGCTTACTCCGTGCACGACTTCGAAGACGCTGTTGTTTCCGGATACGTTGACCTTGCAGAGCTAGCATCAGAATCAAACCACAAAGATCTATTTACAAAGATTCAAAGCTGGGCAGCACCGGAGCTGTCACTCGATGAAATTCAGGCTGCCTTTGGCAGGCTTAGTGCCAACCTTGACTGGTTAAGCAGCTACTCATCCTCCATGGCCGACCAAGCAACCTTGAAGAACTTAACGAGCTACCTAATTGGCTCTTTCGTTGGCAGATCGACAACAAGCACTCTTGAATCAAATGCTTCAGCCCAACTTGTTCGCTATAACGGCGAGCTTGTCGTGCCGAGCGATGTCAGGGGCGAAATCGCAGTTCTAAAGGGAATTGTGTCGGTATTTTTGATGACGGACGAAAAGCGTCAGCCTTACTACACCTGGCAACGCGAAGTTCTTACCGAGTTGGCTGAGGCGTTACTGGCATCAAATGGAAAGCACTTGGATCACTATTGCCAGAGCGTCTGGGCTGAAGCTAAGACGGAGAGCCAGAAGTACCGAGTGGTAGTTGACCAGGTCGCTTCACTAACTGACGTTTCAGCCTTGAACCTGCACGCTGAACTCAAGGGTAAATAGGATTAGCTGATGGCGGGAAAGATTAGCCCTAGGGACATCGAGGAAGTAAAAGCTCGAGTAAACATCGCTGATGTTGTCGGCTCCTACGTTGCCCTCAAGCCTGCCAGCGCTGGAAGCCTCAAAGGCCTTTGCCCTTTTCACCAAGAAAAGTCGCCATCGTTCAACGTAAGACCGCTGCAGGGTTTTTACCACTGCTTTGGCTGTGGGGCAGGCGGGGATGTTTATAAGTTTCTGCAGGAAATGGAATCGCTTAGTTTCTATGAAGCGGTTGAAAACTTAGCTGGCAAGGTCGGCTACACCCTCACCTATGAAGCTGGCGCTAAGGGACCAGATCAAGGTCAGAAGGCAAGAATCTTCGAGGCCAACGCGGCAGCAGCTAAATATTTCCAAGATCAACTGATGACTGATCCGGCAATTCCAGGTCGAGACTTTTTGAAATCTCGAGGCTTTGACAAAGCGGCCGCAGAAATGTTTGTGGTTGGCTTTGCTCCAAAGGGCTGGAACAACCTAACGGATCACCTAAAGGCCATCGGCTTTACAGAAGAAGAGCTAATCACCGCATCTCTTTCGTCCAAGGGCGAGCGGGGGCTCTATGACAAGTTTCGCGGAAGACTGATCTGGCCGATTCGAGATACCTCCAACCAAGTAATTGGATTTGGAGCTAGAAAACTCTTTGATGATGATCAGGGTCCGAAGTATCTGAACACTTCTGAGACACCGGTATATCACAAGTCAGCGGTGCTCTATGGAATCGATTTAGCCAAGAAGGAAATCTCTAAGTCACAAAAAGTTGTTGTCGTTGAGGGGTATACAGATGTCATGGCTTGCCATTTGGCGGGAATCACTACTGCGGTTGCTACCTGCGGTACCGCGTTTGGCGATGAGCATATCCGTATCCTCAACCGCATGCTTTCAGCAAACGTTGATAATCCAGCCGAGGTCATATTCACATTCGATCCCGACGAAGCCGGCCAGAAGGCGGCCATGCGAGCTTTTGCCGACGCCGATAAGTTCCACGCCAATAGTTTCATTGCAGTGGGACCCGACGGGCTTGATCCATCAGATCTTCGAGTCCAAAAAGGCGACGAAGCAATTGCACTGATGATTGAGAACAAGAAGCCAATCTATGAGTTCGCAATCAAACAAAAGATGAAGAACTTCAACCTAGATTCCGTTGAAGGTCGAGTTGGTGCCGCAAGAGCGTCCGCTTCTGTCATTGCAACAATTCGAGACTCTGCACTTCGTTCGGTTTACATCCGAGAGCTGGCCAACTGGGTCAATCTTGACTTATCTGAAGTAAGCGCCTTGGTTGACAGAGCGATCAAAGAAAAGGTTGTTTCAGCAGTTGCACCGCTTCGCCAGGATTCGGTTCCAGAGGCACCCGTAGAAAACGCTTTTCAAGCCCCTGACCTAAAGGATCCTGCTGTGCGCTTTGAGCGCCAACTTCTTGAAGTCCTAGTTCAGCAACCCAAGATGGTCGCAGCCGAAGATCTCAAGCAGCTTTCTTCGGGGGATTTCCTGGCTGGAGCACACGGCGCCATTGCAAATGCTATTTCCTCAGCTCTGGAGCATCGAAGTGACAATAACTGGTTGCCTAAAATTGCTGAAGAACTTGAACCTACTCTTCACTCAACCCTTCGCTCTTTGGCTGCAACTGAACTGCCTGCCAGAAATGAGCAGGAGCTTGAAAGGTATGTCGCCGGTGTTGTGAAGTCTGGATTTATCGCGTTGCTTACTAGGCAGAAGCTATCGATGCAAGCGGTGCTAAGGCAATTAGATACTGCCGAGACGGCCAAAATCGAACAAATTCAGCGTGAACTAATCTCGATTGAAGAGCGCAGAAGGAAGCTTCAAGGTGGCTAACAATCTGATTGCCATTGAGCCTAAGAGTTTTGCTTCTTATGAAGATGCTGTGGTTTCAGGCGGGGGACAGGTAGCACCGCTTTCGAAAGAAGTGAAAGCGCTGATTTGGACCGATTACTCAGCACCAGAATTACTCTCAACTACCTTGGCGGAGAATCCGCAAATCGAATGGGTGCAGCTTCCTTTTGCAGGCGTAGACGCCTTTGCCAAAATTCTCTCTGCTCCAGTTAGATTCACTAGTGCAAAGGGCTCATACAAAGAGCCTGTGGCAGAGCACGCACTTGCTTTGGCTCTAGCACTGGGCAGAAAACTTCCTGCTCGAGTAAAGGCAACCAGCTGGGGTAAGCGCGAAGCGGTTAGCTTCTACGATTCAAACGTTTTACTAATTGGTGCAGGCGGAATCACGCAGGAGCTTATTGGGATGCTAAAGCCTTTCAGGGCAAAGATTTCGGTTTGCAGAAATCAAGCCGAAGTCCAAGTCCCTGGAGTAAGCGAGGTCTTTGGCCTTTCCAATTTGAGTCAAAAAATTTTAGATTCAGACCTTGTTGTCGTTGCCTGTGCATTGACAGATAAGACTCGGGGGCTATTTAATTTGGAACTTTTCTCGAAAATGAAGACGACTGCATTTTTGGTGAACGTTGCAAGAGGCCCCATCGTAAACTCAGCAGATTTGCTCACTGCTTTGGATCAAGGACTGCTTGCTGGGGCGGCTGTGGATGTCACAGATCCAGAACCGCTTCCTGATGGGCATCCGATGTTTGGCAGAGATGACTTGATTGTCACTCCTCATACTGCTGACACCAATGAGATAGTCGAAAGACACTTCGCCGTTAGGGTTCAGCACAACGTGAAAGCCTTTTTGGGTCAGGGCCCCTGGATTGGCCAAGTAGACCCAGAGCGGGGCTACTGAGGGCTCTGGAAGCCCTAAATTTTGGTAGTGTTGGTCTCTGCGAAAGCATTCCTCGGTAGCTCAATTGGCAGAGCAATCGGCTGTTAACCGATAGGTTCTTGGTTCGAGTCCAAGCCGGGGAGCCACTTATTTTTTGCGACAAAATGGCCACTTTCAGGAGGTCCCGGTGATTCGGTGGATCAAAAACAGAAACTGGCTTCCAGAAGTTGCTCTCGCGGCATTCGTGTTTCTTACCCTTGGTGGGCTTGATCTTGCCACGCAAGGCATTATGGCCATGCTTGGCTCACTTGCGATAGCGGCAAGCTTTCTATTTGTTCGAAAGCTGAGTTTTCTAGCCTTAGCACTCACACTTATAGCGGGCCTTATCCAGGTGAGTTTTTCCTTACTTCCAATTTTTGGATCAATCGGAATTGTGCTTCTAGCTTTTGTGGTTGGAGCTTTCAGCCCAAAGCCCTGGCGTGAGATCAACTTCGTAGTGGCAAATTTTGGTGGATTAGTATTTGCCGCCAACGTTGGGTTTAACCCGACGATTAACTTGGAAGTATTTGGCGGGACGATCCAACTCGATGAAATCGGTCGAGTGGTGATCTTCCTAACGCTGGCCTTGCTGGCACTTAGCTTGGTATCGCTTTCATGGATTTTGGGCCAGCTTCTTATGACACGCATGGTTCAAGTTGGTACAGAAATCGACCGACTTGTCTGTGAAGAAAAGCAGCTGAAACTTTCCATAGAGGTATCCGAGCAATCCAAGAGATTTGAAATTGCCAGAGACATCAATGAAAACGTGGTTCAGAAACTTTCTTCAGTAATCACCAATGCCGAAGGTGGCATCTACTCAGCAAAGGCAAATCCAGATGCAGGACTTCGAGCTTTGGAGAAGGTGCTGGATAGCGCCCGAAGTGCTCACACTGAACTGCGAAGGCTTTTCGACATGCTCAACCGAGGCACTACATCTTCCATCAAGCCACCAACCCTAGAAGATCTTGAGTCACTAGCTATCAGCATGAGAGAAACCGGGCTTGATGTTTCTATCTCTCACTTTGGGCAGCGGTTTGCGCTAGATCAGTCGGCTGAGCTGACGATTTACCGGATTATCTTCGAGGCACTAAAAAACGTTAGACAGCACAACCCAAAAGGCACCAGAGCTGCCGTTGAAATTTCCTGGCTTGAAAATGGTTTGCAGGTAATCATTAAGGACAATGGTGTTGAAGTTGTCAGGCGTGCGACCCTAGGACCTAACGGGTTGCCGGTTCCATACGAGGCCCAGGATGACCTAGACACACTTCTAGAAAAAGTCACAGGACCTGGACTCACAGCTATGCGTGAACGCGCCGAGAGCTTCGGCGGATCCCTTGAAGTTCAGCGAGTGGTTGGAATTGGATTCACCGTATCCGCGATGTTCCCTGCAACGGGAATTGGCGTCAATTTGGACGCCGCAACCTAAATGGCTTCAACGATTCGAATCGGCTTGCTAGATACGGACTCTGACGTTCGTTTTGGTCGAAAGATGGTTTTATCTTCACAGCCGAAGTTTGAAGTTGTGTTTGATTCCGATGGATCACAAGATGACCTTGAGGCAATCGAGCAATCTCTAATTGACGTTTTAGTGTTAGATCAAAGGCTCTTTTCTGGTGCAGGGGTAAGTTTCTACTCAAGTCTTAGAAATTTGGTTGGCCCAAAGCAGGCCCCACCGGCGGTTTTGACTGCCTCATTTACGCAATCAGATTTGCTGCTTAATGCTCTGCAGGAGGGAATCTTTGATGTTGTTTCAGTCGACCAAGGCGCCAAGGGTTTAGTGACTGCCGTATCCAAAGCCACTAATGGAGTAACTGCCTATTCACTTAGTGCTATTTGGGAACTGGTTTCTTCGCAGCCTGCTTATCGCGCGGTCGATTTGAACTTTGTGAGATTAGTGGACGAATTGCCTCAGAAGCTCTCCAGTAGCTTAAAAAAGCTAAAGACTACTTGGCAGTCATCGGATTTAGCCAAGATTGAAAAGTTCGATATAGAGTCTTTGAATGCACTAGTTCCACGCTTACCGGTATCTAGTTCGGTTGAGTTAGTAGTGGCCATGAATCGATCCGGGTTACTAGATGTCGAGTAAGCAGCAGTCAATCACTGCAGTATCCCTAGGGGTGGGTTTCGCTACCGGCGTCTATGCAATCTCCTTCGGAGCACTCTCGGTTGCCGCCGGGCTAGATCTTTGGCAAACCATGGCACTTAGTCTTTTGATGTTTAGCGGAGGCAGTCAGTTCGCGTTTATTGGAGTTATTGCCACCGGAGCAGGGTTTGTGCCGGCAATTTTGTCTGCTTGGCTACTGGGGGTTAGAAACGGTTTCTATGCGATCCGCATGAACCCAGTGTTGTCTGTGCGGGGTTTGATGATGCCGGTGGCAGCGCAGTTAACTATCGACGAGTCGAATGCCGTTTCCTTGCTTGGAGAACCAGATCGCAAGCAGGAGCGATTAGGTTTCTGGCTCACCGGTATCGCTGTTTTTGTGTTCTGGAACTTCTTTACTTTTCTTGGAGCAGTACTTGGTTCCCAGATTGGTAATCCAACCGACTGGGGTCTTGACGCAGCTGCTGGCGCTGCTTTTCTGGGACTGATTTGGCCACGCCTTAGTCAGTCGAAATTCCTAGCGTTAGCCGTTGCTTCAGCCTTTGTTGCAATTTCGCTTTCCTCAGTTCTTCCAGCCGGAGTACCGGTACTGCTGACAGCACTCTTGGCTGTTGGATTTTGGCTGTATGGCATGCGGGGTGGAAAAAAGTGACACTTTGGTCAGCAGTTTTGATTTCCAGCGCGTTGGTTTACTCCTGGAAGTTGTTTGGCTATTTGGTTCCGGAAAGATTTGTCTCCAACCCAAGAATCAAAGAGCTTGCGGCGCTACTAACGGTTGCTCTGCTGGCTGGTTTGGTTGGTATTCAGACTTTTGTCTCTACCTCTGGAATATCACTTGACGCGAGAGTGCCAGCTTTAGCTCTTGCGGGACTGCTTTTTTACTTACGACTACCTTTTGTGGTGGTTGTGGTTGTGGCGGCGGCTATTGCAGCGTTACTTAGACTTTTTTTCTAGTCTTCTAGATGGTCAGTGCCTGGCAACCAGGAAACTCCAGGTTTGTTCCAGCCCAACTGTTCCATAACTTCAAAAGCTTCTTTTCTGAATTCAAACTCGAGCTTGTCCACGTAAATGATTCCGTTTAGGTGATCAAACTCGTGCTGGAACACTCTGGCAAACCAACCATCTGCTTCAATACGTACCGGTTTGTTTTCTAAATCGACGCCCTCAACAATTACGCTTTCGCCTCGTTTTAGCGCGAATCTTTCTCCCGGGAATGAAAGACAGCCTTCGCTTTCGAGTTCATCATCCGCCGGACCAGCTTCGATCGGAGTGTGGGTAATGATGGGGTTGATAACAACACCACGCCTCGGGTTATCGTCATCGTCGGGGTAGCTGTAAACAAATACACGCAAACTAACACCGACCTGCGGTGCTGCGAGGCCTACCCCAGGAGCCTTATCCATGGTGTCAAACAAGTCCTGGACCAACTGCTCGAGCTGCTGATCAAAGACGGTCACTTCAGAAGCTAATTGGTGCAGGACGGGGTCTCCGTAGATGAGAATTGGCCTAATCACCTGATAAATCTAGCTGTTTAGCTCAGAACTTCGGGCAGAAACGGGGTTAGGCTCGAATTTGTTGATTGAGGTATTGATTTGGGACCAGAACTAAGAGAACTCGCAATTGTGCTCGCAATACTTGCTGCTGTAGCACTGGCCTTCGGTGCCCAATTTCAAAATCAAGCAGTTAGCAAGTCCACCGAGAAGACCCCCAGGCGTCGAGGCTCACTTTCACTAAAAGAACTGGGGCGACTATTTGTCCGTCCGCGTTGGATGACAGGTCTTGGCCTAATGGGTGTGGGAATGGTGTTGCAGGTCGCAGCCCTAACGCTGGCACCACTTATCGTGGTGCAACCAATCGGAGCAATAGCTTTAGTTATTACTTCGCTACTAAATGCCAGATCAACCAAAACCAAACTCAATCGCGGAACCATTCTGGCAATCGGGCTTTCAACTTTCGGCGTTGGTGGGTTCGTCGTTACGGCATCTCAGGTGGCTTCCCAGGTAGAGCTCACCGATGCAAACTTGCTACGGGTGTTGGGTTTGCTAGTAATTATCTTGGTAGCTTTCGGAGTGCTTTTTTTCACTTTCGGCAAAAAAGCTGGAGCTCTCACTTACATCCTTGGTGCTGGTGTGCTTTACGGCTTTGTTGCAACGTTGGCCAAGGTGGTTATTCAAAGGCTCTATCAGATGGACTACGACGCCCTCACTGCTCTTGCACTAGTGAGCATGATTGGAGCCGTGTTTTTAGGTGGCTGGTTTGTACAAAACGCCTATTCTTCTGGCCCACCGGATTTGGTTATTGCGGGCCTTACAGTTATAGATCCGCTAGTTGCGGTTGGAATAGCAATCGGAGTGCTGGGGGAGGCTCAGCAGGCAAGTGGGTTCTCTATAGCGGCCTTTAGCCTAAGCGGAGTAATAGCAGTATCTGGCGTTTACCTGCTATCTAGGGTGCATCCTGAGCTGCGTCCTAGGAAAAAGGCGAGTCAAGTAAACTTGAGCTAAGCAAACTTTCTACCTGCTTCGCAAGGCAAACAATTGACTGAGATTTTGAGTACTTCAACGCCACTTCGAGTGGTGATTGCTTGCGATACCTTCCCGCCGGACATCAATGGGGCTTCACGGTTTGCTGAAAGGCTCGCTTCAGGGCTGGTAAGAGCAGGTCATGAGGTTCATGTGATTGCCCCAGCCCACAACAAGACCTTTGGCTCTTTCACCGAGGTTCACAATGGAAGCTCGATGATGGTTCACCGCATCAAAAGTTACCGAGTTATTCAACACAAGACCCTTAGATACGTCTGGCCCTTCACTCTAAAGAAAAAAGCTGACCGGCTACTTCGCGCCATCAAGCCTCACGCTCTCCACATCAATTCGCACATGATTGTTGGAAGATTCGTCATGAAATCAGCCCAAGAGCTTGGCATTCGAGTAATTGCAACCAACCACATCATGCCCGAGAACCTAATCAAGTATTCACTTGTGATTCCACGCTGGGCAGAGAAGTGGGTTATGGATCTGGCTTGGAAGGACGCCGGACGAGTGCTTCGAAAAGCAGACGTTGTGACAACCCCGACCAGACGCGCAGCGACCCTTTTGGAAGAGGCATCAGGACTAGCTGGTGTGTTGGCCATTTCCTGTGGGATTGAAGCATCCAAGTTTGCAAACCGTACGCCTACTTCCAACAAGGAGCCAAGGATTCTATTTCTAGGTCGACTGGACTATGAAAAGCACATCCATAACCTCCTAAAGTCAGTGGCCTTGCTGCCAAAAAATCTCAATGTGAAAGTGGAGATCGTCGGCGACGGGGGAGAGCGCGAGTACCTCGAGAAACTAGCCAAAGATCTCTCCATTGATCACAACGTTGAATTCCGTGGCCACATCACTGACCAGGAACTGCCGAAGGCATACGAGAGAGCAACCCTGTTTGCTATGCCTTCTATCGCTGAGCTGCAGTCCATTGCCACCATGGAGGCAATGGCCTCAGGCCGCCCGGTAGTGGCGGCTGACGCTATGGCGCTTCCTCACCTAGTGCACGATGGCGACAATGGCTACTTGTTCCCACCGGATGATGTCAAAGCTTTTGCTGCCCGCTTGCTAAAGATTCTTACTGCTAGCCAAGAAGAGTTAGATCGCCTTTCTGAAAACTCACTTCACTTGATTCAGTCGCACGATATCGAAACCACCATCAAGATTTTTGAGGGTCTGTACCGTGGCGATGTTGAAGAACCTGAGGAGTCAGCTGACAACCTAGCTACCTACAGCCTTCCAATTGGGCAACTGAGTAAACGATTGAGTCGATCGATCATGCTAGCCCGAAAGCGCTCTGCTGAACTGCGAGCCCGTGCCGAAGAAGCTGGTGCAGAGCTTCGCGAGAGAGCAGGGGAAGCGCGCGAGGATGTAATCGAGAAATTCGAAGAAGTGCGAGAAGATGTTGTGTTCGCGGCAAGACGAATAGAGATCAGGGTTAGAAAAGGCGTTAAGAAAGCTGCCGAGAGGCTCCGACGCGAGGAGCAGTAGGCTTGGAATTGGCCAGAGGGGAGTTAGCTCAGCTGGTTAGAGCAGCGGACTCATAATCCGTCGGTCACGGGTTCAAGTCCCGTACTCCCCACAAATTCCCCCAAAAACCGGGAGACCAATTGGCAATAAGCCTTAGATCAAGTCTCGTCTCGAGTTGCCATTGATTTCTAAACTCTTTGCTCTCGCCATAGGACTCCTAAAGTCCACCCACCCAATTCCATCATTTGCTGTAACCAGCTTTACTGTTCTATTGGCTATTGGGTACGGCATGCCACCTGAAAAATTGGTTCTTGTTGGTTTAGGCATACTCTTTCAGCAGTTCTCCGTTGGTTTATCCAATGACTGGCTTGATTATGAGCGGGACAAAATAGTTGGTCGAAACGACAAGCCAACCGTGCGATTCGAAGTATCTGCCAAGCTGGTTCGAAATGCCTCGCTTGTTTCAGCCGTAATTGCACTGGTTGTAGCAACAAGCCTTGGTTGGGAAGTTTTGCTGATCATGGTCACCATGCTGGTAGTTGGCTGGTCATACAATCTTGGACTGAAGTCAAATGCCCTATCCGCGCTGCCATACGCCGTTGGTTTTGGGATACTTCCAATTTTTGTGACGCTATCGCTTTCGACTCCGCAGCTACCGCTGTGGTGGGTCATGCTTGCAGCAGGTCTATTGGGTGTTGCGGCGCACTTTGCCAATGCCCTGCCTGATCTTATGGATGACCTAGAAACTAGAGTGCGTGCCTTGCCGCACATTCTTGGTCAAAGAGTGTCTGCTCTAGCCATTTCCGGAGCGGCAGCTTTAGCATCGCTTCTGGTTGTGACCCAATCAACCAGTTTGAATCTGGTTGTTGCTTGGATGGGCTTTGGTTTGACTATGGGGCTGGTTATAACCGCTAGCGTTTTAGCACTTAGGCCTAAACCACCTAGAGTGATTTTTCATCTACTAATCGCAGCTGCGTTTGTGAACGTAGCCTTGCTAGTACTTGGCTAGATCTTTACCCGACTTGAAAGTGGCAAGAACTTTTATCTCTCGCAGCGCACTTGAGGCAATCTCTAATGGGTTCTGATCAAAGACTATAAAATCGCAAGGCTGACCAACACTTAGTGGCACTGACTTTTTCCCAGTAAGTTGATAAGACACCGCCGAGCTGTAGCTGGCGAATGCCTCATCGGCTGTAATGGCTTGCTCGATCGTCCATCCACCTTCGGGCTTGGCATCAGCAGTTTGCCTTGTGACAGCGGTGGCGATTCCAAGAATTGGATCTGAGCTTGATACTGGCCAATCCGATCCAAATGCAATCACGGCACCGCTATCAATTAGATCCCGCATCCGATACATCTGGTCAATACGTTCTATCCCAAGCCTAGGGACACAACTCATCAGCATTCCATCGGCCTGAGCCCAAAGCGGCTGCATGTTTGCAATCACATTGAGCTTTGCGAATCGAGCAATGTCGGAATCAGAGACCAGCTCAGCGTGGGCGATCACATTTGGTAGTTCTGGTATTCCTAGGCGCTGTTGAACGTGCTCAATAGCATCTAGTGCTTGTCTGACCCCCGCATCACCAATGGCATGGATGTGCAATTGGAAGCCAGCTTTCGCAGCTTCTAGGCAGGCATCCTCGAGCTCGCCCTTGCTCCAAAGTGGCTCACCGTGATTGTGAACATCATCGAGGTAAGGCTCAAGTACTGACGCTGTTCCGCTTCCAAACACTCCGTCGGCGAAGAACTTGCATGTTTTGGCGCTTAGCTGTGAGCTTCCAAGTGTAATAACTTTGTCGCGGTCGGCTTTTGCAAACTCAAGTGATTTGACCCATTCGTGTGGCTCTATCTTGAAGGCTAAGTTGTAATCCAATTGCAGCGCGCCTTGGGAAATGGCCGCCAAATAGATTTCTGTCATGCCAGGTGTTATCCAAGCGTCTTGGGCCTCAACGATTCCCTGTTTGGCTAGAACCCGATCGGCCCAGGCCAATACCGTCACTTCTTGTTCGATTGTTCTTTCTGGTGCCTTATCCAGCACAAGCGCCATTGCTTGTGGCTCTCTGAGTACTCCCGTTGGGACACCGCTTGAATTAACGTCAATTGATCCAGAGATTAGTTGCGGAAGCGGTGAGGGGATTAGTTCAAGAGCTTTGCTATTTACCCAAATTGTGTGGTGATCGCTGGCATGAAGTACTACCGGAACTTCCGATACGGCTTCATCCAGCCAACTAGCTAGGAATATTCCGCCTTCAACAAGGGAGCGGTCGTAGGCCCCGCCTTCAATCCAAGCTTGGTCAGGATTGGCTTTGCGGTAGCTAGAAAGAATGGCTTGAATTTCAGCTATCGAGGTAGCTTTTGAAACTACTGGTCCTGCGGCCTCTCGTCCTGCAAACACCGGATGAGCGTGGCCGTCACGAAAAGCTGGAAACACAAATCCTGATTCAAGGGTTATCTCCCGGTCAAAAGCTCCAGGCGATGCGACAAAGCCATCTTCGGCAAATAGTTCTTTATCAAAGGCCTTGGTGGCGGGGTTGTAAAAGCTCGCACCGGTGAACTTGAGTCTCAAGCCTTTGACGCCGACTTTTCGCGGTAATAGCAAGAAGGGCAAAGAGATTCGTAAGTGACTTGATCGCCATCTATGGCTACTTGTGCGCCGTCAAAGACAAATTCGTCGTTTACCTTTCGGCCATTGAACATGGCTTTTTTCCCACAGCGACAAATAGTCTTGAGCTCTTCTAGGCTGTGAGCAATCTCAAGAAGGCGAAGCGAACCCGGAAATCCATTAGTCAGAAAGTCTGTGCGAATACCGAAGGCAAGAACTGGCACATCATCTAGCACTGCAATTTCCAGCGCCTGATCAACTTGGTCACGGGTTAGGAACTGAGCTTCATCTAGCAGTAGGCAAGCCACCCGCTTTCCTGTTGCCTCACGTTGCAAGCTAGAACGCTTCTGAAACTCGGTTCTAAGGTTTAGGTCCGGAGTCACTAGGAAATCCACGTGACGATCAACTCCGAGCCTCGACAAAATGGCGGTATCGCCTTTAGTGTCAACGGCTGGTTTGGCAAGCAGCACTGATTGCCCGCGTTCTTCGTAGTTGTGGGCGGCCTGAAGTAGGGCGGTTGATTTACCGCTGTTCATGGCTCCGTGACGGAAATATAGTTTGCTCATAGCCCCTATATGCTAGTTGGATTTTTTGACATCGAGCCCCATCGGCTCTAGCCTTAGAGCACCACCAAATACAGGTCGTAGGGGAAGACGTACCTAGGTTTGGAGGTGATTGTATGTCTGAAGGCCTGGTGTTGATACACCGTGCGCCAAGTGTTCTGCTTACCCATGGCGAATGGACCATTTCGGGTATCACTGGCAACCCCACCAAAATCAATTGGATCAAAGAAGACTCATCAGATTCGAGTTTTCGCGGATCGGTCGCCATCGACTGCACTCTGAATGACTGCGCCACACTGGCATCAGCCTTTATGAACCTAAAGCAGTTGAGCTTTGAGATCATTCATCAATCAGCGCTCTCTGGTGCGAGGTGGTCCTTCACCCCGAGTCTTGGAATGTTCCATTGCGCAACCGATGAAGCAGGCAATCTAGTTGTGGGCGAGAATCAGCTTCGATCTTCGATGGAGAAAGCTGGCTCCAACATTCTTAAGCTTCAAGCTGAGCTCAGAAAACTTTTGGGGCAAGCTTGGGACGACGAGCTTGAGCCTTACCGAGAACTAATTGGTGGAGCGGAAGGCAACCACGGCGTTGTGTCCGCCGAAGCCGAACGAGTTAGTTATGGCCAGAATATTCGACCCCTCTAGCTTTCGAGGACTTGTCACAACATCCAGCTCGATTGCTGGATCTGGGTTGTCCAGGTTGATAGTTGGGGGAGCAGTTCGCTCGTGAAGAGCAAGAACTGTAAAGATTGCTTCAATAGCTCCGGCTCCTCCCAGCAAATGGCCAGTTGAGCTCTTTGTAGCCGAGACAGCAATTTTTGGCAGGTGATCACCAAAGACTCTCTTGAGAGCGTTGTATTCGGCGATGTCGCCCACCGGTGTGCTGGTGGCGTGGGCGTTGATGTGAACTACATCGGTGATAGTCGATCCGCTTTGTTCTATTGCACCAATCATTGCTCTGGCTGCAGCGGATCCTTCAGGATCCGGAGCTGTGATGTGATACGCGTCAGAAGTTACAGATGCGCCCACAACCTCGGCATAAATCTTGGCTCCTCGAGCTAATGCGTGCTCTTCGCTTTCGAGAACTAGTGCGCCACCGCCTTCGCCCATGACGAAACCGTCACGATCTATGTCGTACGGTCTTGATGCCTTTTCTGGTGCGTCATTGCGCTTGGAAAGAGCCTGCATCGCAGCAAAGGCAGCAATCGGCAGTGGGTGAATAGCAGCTTCTGACCCACCGGCCACAACTACGTCAACTTCCCCGTTTCGGATGCGATTAAATGCATTGGCGATGGCTTCAGTTCCCGAAGCACATGCCGAAACCGCTGTTCGAACTCCCGCACGAGCGGAAATGTCCATTCCGATGGCCGCAGCTGGACCATTGGGCATCAGCATAGGAACGGTCATCGGTAGCACTCGTCTTGGGCCGCGCTCTTTGAGAACGTCATAGGCATCCAAAAGCGTCCAAACTCCACCGATACCGGTTGCGTAATCAACGGCTAGTCGTTCGGGCTTTACCTCAGGAGATCCGGCATCAGCCCATGCTTCGCGCGCGGCAATCAAGGCAAACTGGCTGGATGGATCAAGACGCTTGGCTTCCTGGGGAGTTAGAACCTCAGTGGCTGGAGTTTTGGCCTGGCCGGCGAAAGTCACTGGTAATTCGTGTTTGGCAACCCACTCTTGTTTCAACGTGGAGATACCCGATTTGCCAGCCAGGAGGTTTTCCCAGGTTGACTTGCTGTCGCCACCAAGTGGCGTGGTTGCGCCAATACCGGTGACAACAACTTTTTTGAACAAGGTTTTTAGCCTTGGGCCTTAGTGATGTAGTTCACGGCGTCTCCAACAGTAAGAAGGTTCTTCACTTCTTCGTCTGGAATCTTCACATTGAATTTGTCTTCGGCGTTTACCACAATGGTCATCATTGAAATTGAGTCAATGTCGAGGTCGTCGGTGAAGGACTTATCTAGTGCGATTACATCGGTTGCGATGCCGGTCTCGTCGGTTACGATCTCCGCTAGTCCTGCAAGTACTTCTGCTGCTGATAGTGCCATTCTGATTTCTCCTTATGAACTCTTTATTTGAATCAGCCCCAAGTTTAGGGCACAACCACTACTTGGGCGCCGAAGGCCAAACCAGCCCCAAAGCCTATCTGTAGAGCCAAATCACCCGACTTTATTTGACCTTGCTCCAAAAGGGCGTGCATAGCCAATGGGATGCTTGCTGCCGAAGTGTTGCCGGATGTTTTGATATCTTTCGCAACTACGACGTGATCTGGAAGAGCAAGCTGTTTCGCCATTTCGTCGATGATTCGCTCGTTGGCCTGATGCATAACAATTGCATTTAGGTCCTCAGCCTTCACTCCCGCTACTTCGAGTGCTTGTTTGGCAACTTTCACCATCTCCCAAACTGCCCAGCGGAAAACTGTCTGGCCTTCCTGAACAAGGGTTGGCCAAGCCCCAGTGCCATCTCGGAAATCAAGTAGTGAACCAGTCATACCAACTGCTTCCCACTTACTTCCATCGCTTCCCCAAACGCTCTTTGATATTCCGGGAGTATCAGATGGACCAACAATTGCAGCTCCTGCGCCATCACCCAACAAAAATGAGATTGAACGATCAGTTGGGTCGATAAAGTCGCTTAGCTTTTCTCCTCCAACAACCAGCACATACTTCGCTGTTCCGGATCGAACTAAAGAATCTGCCTGGGCTATGCCGTAGCAGTAGCCGGCGCAGGCAGCTGAAATATCAAAGGCAGGGGCTGGATTAGCTCCGATTAGTTCTGCAAGCAGTGCTGCTGCAGAAGGAGTCTGATAAGGGTGCGTGATCGTAGAGAAAATTACCGCTTCAATCTCCGAGGGCTGAATGCCGGCTTTCTTGATTGCTTCGTTGCTAGCTTCAACGGCCATGTCCATCAGCGATCTATCTTTACTAGCTCGCTTGCGGGTGATGATGCCGGTTCGCTGCGTAATCCACTCGTCGGAGGAATTAATGGGACCTGCAATGTCGTCATTGGTGACGGTTAGATCGCCGCGCGCTGCGCCAATGGAGTAAATCTTTGAAAACGCAACCGAAGTTGATTGATTCAGCTTTGCCATGGGGTGGGCTCTACTTTCCTATCGCTTCGGCAACTTTATCCAAGTCAGCAGGAGTTTTTAGTGCGATAGCCACAGTGTTTGGCATCGCTCTTTTGGCGATTCCCGACAGTGCCCCGGCAGGAAGTAGCTCAATCATCACTGAAACATTTGCGCCTTCCATTGACGCCATGGTCTTATCCCACCGCACTGGATTTGAAACCTGATTCACCATCAAATCTAAGAATTTTTGGCCTGACTCAACTAATGAGCCATCGTTGTTGGTCCAGATTGAAATTTCAGGGTCCTGGACGTTTAATTCTTTTGCGACAGCTGCTAACGCAGGTCTAGCTGGTTCCATGTAAGAAGTGTGGAATGCCCCAGCCACCTGCAAAGCAACAACCCGGCTTCCAGTTGGGGGAGTAGCTATCAGTGCGTCAATAAGGTCTTTTGATCCAGCTGCAACAACTTGGCCAGCTCCGTTGTAGTTTGCTGCAAACAATCCAACTGATTCCAAGTGCGCAAGTACTGAATCAATTTCGCCTCCAAGAACTGCCGCCATCGAGCTTTGCTCAAGCGCTGCTGCATCCGCCATTTCGTTTCCACGCCGCTGAACAAACCTCAGAGCGTTTTCTGCATCAAAGACCCCCGACACGTATGCCGCAGTGATCTCCCCAACGGAGTGTCCAGCGGTAGCGGAAACAACCAACCTCTGACCGAGTGAATCTTTGAGTGTTAGGTAGCTGGCAATTCCTGCCGCGACAATAAGTGGCTGCGCGATTTTGGTGTCTCGGATTGCATCGGCGTCAGCAACTGTGCCGTAGTGAACAAGATCGATTCCAAGTACAGCCGAAGCTTTTTCAATCTGCTCATTGAATACTGGAATCTCAAGCCAGGGTTTTAGAAATCCCGGTGCTTGCGAGCCTTGGCCGGGGCATGCGATGCAGATCATTTCCACCGCTTACTGGTGCCTTGTTCATGCTCTGTCATGGCTCCTAGAACCGTTGCTACTTGAAGGACGAACGATTCCCTGGAGCCGGTGGCATCCCAGCCAATAAGTTCTGCAATTCTCTTTAGGCGATACCTAACGGTATTGCTGTGTACGAATAGCTCCCTGGCTGTGACTTCAAGTGAGCTACCAGATTCAAGATAAGCAACCAGTGTCTCCAAAAGGTCAGGGGAGTTTTTTGCAAGCGGACGGTAGATCTTGTTCAGCAGAGTGTTTTTTGCGAGCATGTCTCCGGCAAGGGCTCGTTCGGCAAGCAGATCATCAGCAGAAATCGGTCTTGGCGCCTTAGCCCAAGCGCCAACTACTGCGATACCAGCAAGTGCGGATTTGGCAGACCGGTTGGCTTCGCTGATCGATGGCACTTCCGTTCCAACAACAATCGGACCTGCACCAAAACTGTCGAGAAACACCGAGCAAAGCTCAAATAACGAAGTAGCTGCAGGGCTAGTTTCATTCTCGTTTGGAATTGTTCCAACCACCACAATTAGTCGATCACCGTGAATGCCAACTAGAACATCCGCAGAATGCCTGCGAGCATTGCGCCTTAATGCGTCAACATCGGTTGCTTCTGCGAAGCTTCCGATCAAGACAGTGACTGCTCCTCGCGCTTTCCAGCCGAGGGCTGAAATGCGGGAAGATAACTCTTCTTCGCTTTCCCCACTCAAGATTGTGTCAACTACCAGAGCTTCTAGTCGAGCGTCCCAAAGTCCGCGTGCTTCGGCAGCCTTTGCGTAAACGTCAGCTGCACTAAAAGCAATTTCACGTGAGTATAAAAGGACCGCTTCACGCAATTCGCTGTGCTCCTGGATGACTCGGTCTTCCACCACCTGCACTACAACACGAATCAGTTGCAGTGTTTCTTGCAGAGAAATCGAGCGAAGCAGTTCACGTGGAGCAGTTGAGAAAACATCGGCAGCAACCCAAGGTTGTGATTTTGGATTTTCGTACCAAGACAAAAACGAAGTGATACCGGCTTGAGCTACAAGTCCAACGGCTGATCGCCTAGAAGCGGGCATTTGCCGATACCAGGGCAGAGTTTGGTCAAGGCGAGCCAGCGTGGTGGTTGCTAGTTCTCCGGCGATGGAGTGCAACCACTCGAGGGTTTCATCCTTAGGCTTCGCCACCAGCAGTTCCGCTTGTACCTGCACGAACGTCGTGCAACTGATAACGATCAATTGCCATCTGAAGAACCGAGTGATCTAGTTCGCCTCGCTCAACCAACTGCTGCAAAGCGCGAACTGCAATTGATGGTCCATCAATCTTGAATTCGCGTCGCGCAGCGGGTCTGGTGTCTGAGAATCCGAAACCATCGGCACCCAAAGTTGCGTAGTCGCCAGGAACCCAGGCTCTGATCTGGTCAGGCACAGCGTGCATGTAATCGCTGACGCCAAGGAAAGGTCCTGAGAGTCCAGATAGCTTCTTGGTTAGGTAGCTTGCCTCAACTGGAGAGTTGGGGTTTAGGAACTTCTCGCGGTCTTTAGCTAGGCCGTCGCGGCGAAGTTCAGTCCAGCTTGTGACTGACCAAATATCCGCTGAAACGCCCCAGTCGTTTTGCAAAAGCCCCTGAGCTTCGAATGCCCAAGGCAGAGCAACACCTGATGCAAGAAGCTGCACCTTTCTTCCGCCTGAGAAGTTCTCACTGACTCGATGAATACCCTTCAGCAATCCTTCGACGTCAAGGTTTTCAGGCTCAGCAGGCTGCACGTAAGGCTCGTTGTAAACAGTGATGTAGTAAATCACGTTTGGATCTTTGTGATTACCGCCATACATTCTTTCCAGTCCGGCACGCATGATGTGGCCAATCTCGTAGCCGTATGCAGGGTCGTAACTGATCACTCCAGTGTTGGTAGATGCAAGTAGTGGTGAGTGGCCATCGGCGTGCTGCAGACCTTCACCAGTTAGGGTGGTGCGACCTGCGGTAGCTCCAATCATGAAGCCGCGAGTCATCTGGTCGGTTGCGGCCCAAATTGCATCGGCAGTTCTCTGGAATCCAAACATGGAGTAGAAAACGTAGATTGGAATAAGCGGCTGAGCTTGAGTGGAGTAGCTTGTTCCAACTGCTGTGAAAGCAGCAAGTGACCCAGCTTCGTTGATTCCGGTGTGCAGAATCTGACCGGTCTCTGACTCCTTGTAGTTAAGAAGTAGGTCTCGATCTACCGAAAGGTAGTGCTGACCGCTTGGGTTGTAAATCTTTGCGGTTGGGAAAAAAGCGTCCATTCCGAAGGTTCTTGCCTCGTCAGGAATGATCGGAACCAGTCTTGGCCCAAGCTCACTTGAGCGAAGTAGGTCCTTCAAGAGTCGAACAAAAGCCATCGTGGTGGCAACTTCTTGAGTCCCCGATCCACCCTTGGCAATGTCATAGGTGGATGCTTCCGGCAAATTGAAGTTCACATACTTACTTCTACGCTCTGGCAGGTATCCGCCAAGTTCTTTTCTTCGAGCGTGCATGTACTGAATCTCAGGCGCGGATTCTCCCGGGTGGTAGTAAGGAGGCTGGTACGGATCGCGCTCTAGCTCTGCATCGCTAATGGGCACTCGCATCTCATCGCGGAACTGCTTTAGATCAGCCAGCGTCATCTTCTTCATCTGGTGCGTTGCGTTTCGGCCTTCGAAGGTCTTACCTAGGTTGTAACCCTTGATGGTCTTAGCAATGATGACCGTTGGCTTGCCCTTTTGCTCAGTAGCGGCCTTGTAGGCGGCGTAGACCTTCTTATAGTCGTGTCCACCTCGTCTTAGACCCCAAATCTGCTCGTCGGTCATGCCCGAAACAAGCTCAAGAGTTCTTGGATCGCGACCAAAGAAGTTCTCACGCACGAATGCACCGGACTCGGTTTTGTAGGTTTGGTAGTCACCATCGGGAGTTCTGTTCATCAAATCTACAAGTGCACCATCGTGATCCTTGGAAAGAAGCTGATCCCACTCGCGTCCCCAGATAACTTTGATGACGTTCCAGCCCGCGCCCCTAAAGAAGGACTCAAGTTCCTGGATGATCTTGCCGTTACCTCTTACTGGACCATCAAGGCGCTGCAGGTTTGCGTTTACAACAAAGGTCAAATTATCCAAACCATCGTTCGCAGCTAGCTGGAGTGCTCCACGGCTCTCGACTTCGTCTAGCTCACCATCTCCCAAGAATGCCCAAACGTGCTGTTCTGATGTGTCGCGGAAGCCTCGGTTGTGAACATAACGGTTTAGTTGTGCTTGGTAGATGGCATTGATTGGACCAAGACCCATTGAAACAGTCGGGAACTGCCAAAACTCTGGCATCAACCTTGGGTGTGGGTAGGAAGATAGTCCGCCACCAGCGTGAGATTTTTCTTGACGGAATCCGTTGAGCTGATCCTCGGTCAGTCGTCCTTCTAGGAATGCTCGAGCGTAAGGACCGGGGGAGGCGTGACCTTGAATGAAAATCTGGTCACCACCGGAAGGGTGATCTTGGCCCTTGAAGAAATGGTTGAAGCCAACCTCATACAAAGATGCCGATGAGGCAAAAGTTGAAATGTGGCCACCCACGGCAATACCAGGACGCTGCGCTCGATGAACGAGCATCGCTGCGTTCCAACGCATCCACGCGCGGTAAGTGCGCTCAATTTGCTCATTTCCTGGAAAAACCGGTTCGTCTTCCGGCGCGATGGTGTTGATGTAATCGGTTGTCGGAACAAGGGGAACGTTTAGTTGAAGCTCGTGTGATCTTCTTAGAAGGTTGAGCATGATCTCGCGTGCCCGACCGCGGCCGTGAGTTTTGGCAGCTTGGTCTAAGGACTCCATCCACTCGGAAGTTTCCTGTGGATCAATGTCTGGGTTTGAGACTGCGTAGGCGTCATTGTTGTTAATGGACAACGCGGGTCCTCTCTTGTAAAAAAGGCGGCCAGTTTCAGTTTTGTGAGCTAGCCAGGGAGGCCTATTTGTTTAGGCTTCTAGCAGTTTAGCTACGTTTAGTCAGAGGCTCCATTTGGGGTTTTAGGTGCTAGGTAAGTACTCTAGAAAGCACAGACCACAAGGAGAGTCATGGCAGTAGAAATTGGCGACAAGGCCCCAGATTTTGAACTCACCAACCAGCACGGGGAATCCATAAAGCTTTCCTCTTTTGCGGGCAAGAAGCCTGTAGTGCTGGTTTTCTACCCGCTCTCGTTCTCCGGCACCTGCACAGGTGAACTTTGTGAGCTGCGCGATAACTTTGCTGCGTTTGAGTCCAAGGACGTCGAGTTGATGGCTATCTCCGTTGACTCCAAGTACACACAGAAGCTTTTTGCTGAAAAAGAAGGCTACAAATTCCAGGTGCTGGCAGATTTCTGGCCACATGGTGGCTTGGCACAGCAATACGGAGTCTTCAAGGAAGATCTAGGCTTTGCGATGCGTGGAACCTTTTTGATCGACACTGACGGCGTGGTTCGAGCCAAGTTTGTCAACGGTCCAGGCGAAGCTCGTGACCTTGCTAGCTACCACCAGGCTCTAGCGGCTTTGTAGTAGAGTTTTGTAGTTGCCTTATGGCGCATGTTTGAGGGCCTTTAGCTCAGTTGGTAGAGCGCCACGTTTACACCGTGGATGTCATCGGTTCGAGCCCGGTAGGGCCCACAGATAGCGACCATTTGAATTGGCGGGGATAGGATTTGGCTATGTTTCAACCGAACCCCCCGGCCCCGAAGGCCATGCCCGATGCTGAACTGAATGCAAAAATTGCCGAGCTACAACTTCAGCCAAATGGCCTGATGGCGGCAATGACCTTAATCGAAGAACAGTCGAAGCTTCGTCAAGAAGACGCTCTAGAGCTTTCGAAGTGGAAACTCGAAGCCCAGATGAATGCTGCGACCGAACCGGCGCCGGTTGATTCATTCTCATTCCAAGATCCAGCAGCACCTATCGCGCCTGCCGACCCCATTGCACCAACGCCAGACACCTTTGCTTCAGTTGCGCCAGTAGCTCCAGAGCCAACCAAGAGTGAGCCTGAACAAGTTGCACCTGAAGTTTCTCCAGAGCCGGTGTCATCGCCAGAGCGTATCGAAGACATTGTTGCTGGGTTAAATGCCAGCTACGCAGAGGTCGCAACTGAACCTGAGATAAATCAAGCCCCAGTGTCCCAAGTCGACTCAATCCCTGACTTTTCCTCAATCTCCTCTACCAAGGTTGAAGCAGAACCGGTTTCTGCTCCAGTTGCAATTGTGCCGTTTGAGGACAACGAGGCTGTGGATCAGCAAATTGAAAATGAAGTTGAAGCGGTTGATGAAGATAAGGTCGGCCCAACTAGGACCGCATTGGCTCTTAGCTGGTCGTGGCTTGCTATTGCCGCATCACCGCTTTCTCTTGTTGTTGCCGCAGTGATTAAAGACGCAGGGGCATCGCTGGCCCAGTCGGTTGTCTTGCTAGCTGCTGTTTTGGTTGCCACATCATTTATGGCAGCTGTTGGTTCTATGGCTTCGGTCCGAGCCTCTAGTTCACTCACGATTGTTTCAAGAGCCGCTTTTGGAGTCTGGGGTAATTCGTTGCCTGCAACACTTATGCTTTTTGCAAAACTGTTCTGGGCCGCCGCTTTTGTGTACTTTGCTGTACGAATTGTCTCACCGCTGATTTTCAACCAACCGTGGTTTGCCGGTATTGCCGAGCAGTTGGTATTCCCAGGTGAATTCACCGCTTCTTTGTTTGTTCTAATTCCAATGATTGTTATCGCTTCACTAGTTTCTGCTTTTGGAGGACAGGGCGTTCTTCGTCTTCAGCAGGTGACTGCAGTTGTTAGCGTGATTGGAACCGGCACTTTTGTCTACTTTGTAGCCAGCACTTATTCACTTCAGGACTTGGCAACTCTCGAAGCCATCTCAACTCCTGGGCTAATTGACCTTGGTCTTTTTGCAATAGCTCTTCTCGGTTTTGCGGTACTTTCCTTCTCTGGTGATTTTGCTAGGAAGTTGCCAGCAGATACCCCTGGGTCAAAAGTGTTCTTCTTAAGCTTTGTCTCAACTTTCTTCCTTCCACTGCTTACAGGTGCCCTTGGTTTGCTGTGGCTATTCATGGCTGAAGATGGCATTAGTGCTTCATTCAGCGCTGAGGTATTGGCAACCGTTGCGGCTTCGGCTCCAGTTTGGGTCTTCGTGATCTTTGTAGTGGCAGTTGGGCTTTCTATTCTTCATTTGATTACGGCCTCGCTTTATTCGTTGTCTAGGAACTTAATTGGAATTGCAAGGATTCCAGGTTGGGTAGCCGCCCTGGTGCTTTCGGTAATGGTCATCGCTGGAGTGCTGGTGCCGAGTTATTTCGTAGCGGCATCGACTCTCCACGAGTCAGTGCTTGAACTAGTGCTTCTTACCGGGGTAGTAGCTGCAGCTTGGGCTGGAATTTTTGTCTCGGACGCTCTGGCTAGAACCCGCGGTTATCACGAGGTTTCACTAACACGTGAATATGGTTTCTACGGCAAGTTCAATTTCATCAATGCCTTGGGGTTCTTACTTGCAGTCGCACTTGGTTTTGGATACCTAAATGGTGGCCCGCAGCTTTCTAGCTGGACTGGATACCTAGGAGACTTCACTCCAGATATTTTTGAAGTTGCCGGATCAAGCATTGGTATCGCGATGGCCTTTGGCTTAGCTGCACTGCTACCGGTAGTTCTGGGAATTCCAAGGATTAGGAAGCAAGAGCGAAACCTTGCTGAGCTAGATCAGAGACGCCAGGAGCTCAAGGAATTCCTTGACGCTACTGCGTAAAACTATGCCGCTACCGCTAACAAACCTAATTGGAACCTTTGAGTCGCTCTGGCCACTTGCTGGAGCCGAAGAGTGGGACCGCCCGGGCCTGACAACGGGAAACTCAAACCAGACCATCACAAGGGCACTGCTTTGCGTTGATGTGACGCCTGAGGTTCTATCGGAGGCAAAACAACTCAGTTGTGAACTCGTTATTTCTCACCACCCGCTATTACTAAAAGGCGTGAACTTCCTAAGCGAAGATCAGCTAAAGGGAGAACTAGTTTCTTTCGCCGTCAAAAACTCGATTGCCGTTTATTCGGCCCACACTAACGCCGATATCGTCGTCGATGGGGTATCTGACATTTTGGCTCAGCAATTGGGTCTAGAAAGCACTCAGCCATTGATTGCTACCGGAGATGGAATTGGTCACGGCCGCGTCGGAAAGCTGAAGAGCCCTCAGTCACTTTCTGATTACGCGAAGTTTGTTTCCTCTTGTCTTCCTGAAACAAGCGCTCCGATTCGGGTAGCGGGGGATTTGAACAAGATGATTGAAACCGTTGCGGTTGTTGGAGGAGCGGGAGACAGCTTCATCCCAGCAGCCGCTCAATCCGGAGCAGACCTTTTGATTACCAGCGATCTAAGGCATCACGTTGTTTTGGATGCAGTATCGGACCCAACTAATCCGCTCGCGTTGATTGACATCTCTCATTTCGCAGCAGAGAGTCTCTGGCTAAAGCCCACTCAGATTACTCTTTCCAAGCTGATCCCAGAAGTCAGCTTTGTTGTAAGTTCAATTCCGACAGACCCGTGGACCATGAGCTTGCAGGGAAGAAGAAACAGTGAAGGCTAACCTTCAGGATCAAAAGCGCCTTCTGGAGCTTGTTGACCTTGATCTGTCTCTGGTGCGAAATGCAGCCGATAGGACCAAGCTCCAATCTGCAACTGCTATTTCGGAGGCCAGCGAGAAAGCATTGGCGCTTTCAGATCACCTTATTGATGCTCGAAACAGAGTCGGTGATCTTGAATTAGAACTTAAGCGCTCAGAGAACGACCTTGAACTTGTTGAAAACAGGATAGCCAAAGATAACCAAAGACTTTCCTCAACTTCTTCAGCAAAAGATGCTCAAGGAATCGAGCACGAGTTAACCACTTTGGCTAAGCGAAAAAGCGAACTAGAAGATACCGAACTTGGGATCATGGAAGATCTTGAAACGGTTCGCGCTGAGTTAGCCGAAGCCGAGAGCGCAAAAGCTGAGGCTGAACAAGAGCTAACTAGGTTGAGATCAGCACTTGCAACTGATACGGCAGGACTGGATTCTGCGCGAGCAGAGCTAACTTCCAAGCGGAGTTCCTTAGTTGGGCTTATAGAACCCGAGTTAGCTGTGGCTTACCAAAGAAAAGCGGATCGAAACGTCGCCGCAGGCAAGCTTGTTGGGCGCGAATGTGGAGCATGCCGACTATCGATAACTGCAACAAACCTCGAAGAGATAGTTGCACTACCAGTAGACGAAATTGCAGAGTGCCCTAACTGTCAGGCCTATTTGGTGCGCTCATGAAACTGATTATCGAAGCAGATGGCGGTTCACGAGGCAATCCAGGAATTTCTGGAGCAGGTGCAGTTGTAATAGACGCCGATAGTGGCAAGATCCTCAGAGAGATTTCCGAAGCAGTAGGAATTGCAACCAACAACGTTGCAGAGTACACAGCACTGCTACTTGGTCTAGAGGCCGCATTCGAGATTGACTCAGCAGCAAGCGTCCTGGTACGGATGGACTCCAAGCTGGTAGTCGAGCAGATGTCTGGACGCTGGAAGATTAAGCACCCAGACATGATGGCCTTGGGTTCAAAGGTCCAGAAATTGATTGCCGCAAAGGAAGTTGAATTCGTCTGGATTCCACGTGAGCAAAACGTACTAGCCGATGCACTTGCCAACAAAGCAATGGATTACTCCGGCGACCCTATCGCTTCCGCAGTTGAATTCAACCTGGCAGAACCTTCTTCTATTCGCGCGCCACGACCGAGCACTGATGCTACGACCACTTTAATTCTTGTCCGTCATGGGCGTACAGCGCTTACTGAGTCCAGAAGGATCTCTGGTGGCGATGGTGAAAATCCTGATCTATCCGAGCTTGGCAGGCAAGACGCTAGAGAGGTTGCAGAAGAGCTTGCCAAGATTGGTCACTCTGGAAATTTCGCCTATTTGAGTGCGCCAGTAGCAGTCGTGCATTCGCCAATTGCTAGGGCGAAACAAACCGCTCAGGCAATTGCGAATCGCGTATCGTTACCCATGGTTTCAAATGATGATCTTTCCGAAATCGGTTTTGGCGAATGGGACGGCCTCACTAATGAAGAGGTATTCACAGCCCATGAAGAGCAATACAACGCATGGCGAGGATCTTTTGAGGTGGCCCCTCCGCAAGGGGAGTCGCTAAAGGACTTTGACGCTCGAGTAAGAAGGGCCTTCGATTCAATTCTTACCAACTACTCTGGCCAAACGGTCGTTGTGGTCGCTCACGTGATGCCAATTAGGGCTCTGCTGCGCTTAGCTAACGATGCTTCCGTCGCTGGGTTCTGGCGAACCAACATTGGTCCAGCATCCATTTCTATCGCCCGATACTGGGGCCTTGAAGCAGCAGAGGTTATCTGCACTAACTCAACAGCCCATTTATCTTCATAGAGCCCGCAGCTAGACTTGAGCCTGGATGGGTCGGCAAGGCGGTCGCGGCAGTTTACTGACGAGGAACGTCCGGGCTCCAAAGAGCAAAATGGTGGGTAACACCCACCCGGGGCAACCCGAGAGATAGTGCAACAGAAAGTAAACCGCCGAGCAATCGGTAAGGGTGAAACGGTGGTGTAAGAGACCACCAGCGAACTGAGTGATCAGATCGGCTATGTAAACCTCATTTGGAGCAAGACCAAACAGTGAGCGCTTGAGGGCTGCTCGTTCAAGCTCACGGGTAGGTCGCTCGAGGCACTGGGCAACCAGTGCCCTAGATAGATGACCGTCACTTCGAAAGAAGGACAAAACCCGGCGTAATAGCCGGCCCATCCACTTACTCCGGCTTTAGCCGCCTGCGAGCAATAAACGCAGCGCCGATGATGCCTGCATTATTCTTCGACTCTGCTGGAACTATCTTGACTTTGGTTTCAATCAGCGGCAAAAACTCTTCATGCTGCTTCGAAACACCGCCACCGATAATTATCAAATCAGGGCTAAGCAGGCGATCAACCATGTTGAAGTACTTGGTGAGCCGCTTGGCCCAATCCGCAAAGCTCAAGCCCTCGCGCTCTTTGGCAGAGTAAGCAGCCATGCTCTCGTAGTCGACCCCATCTATCTCCAAATGACCCAGTTCACTGTTTGGAATTAGTTTTCCGTTCATAAAAAGAGCCGTTCCTATTCCGGTTCCAAGTGTAACCATTAGAACCAGGCCATTTCGTTCCTGGCCGGCGCCGTACTTGATTTCTGCTACTCCTGCGGCGTCGGCGTCGTTGAGCAAAGCAACTTTGCGATTTAGCGCCTTGGAAAAAAGCTTCTCGGCTTTGAGACCCACCCAGTCTTTGGATACATTGGCAGCAGATAGGGTCACGCCATCTTTGATGATTGCTGGAAAACAGATGCCTATTGGGGTGTCTTTATCGCTATCGAGCTGATCTACTATTTCGGAGACTCGAGAGATCACCTCTTCCGGGGAAGCACCTTCCGGGGTATCGAAACGAATTCGCTCGCCGACTAATTCGCCTCTTTTGGTGTTTACCAGTGCGCCTTTGATGCCGGTTCCACCGATGTCGATTCCGATTGCTTTGCTCATAGAAATTTCAGTCTAGGGCAGGGTTAGTACCCTGGCTCCCGACTCGGTCACCACCAGAGTGTGTTCAAATTGCGCAGTGATCGATTTGTCTTTGGTTGTGACGGTCCAGTTATCATTCCAGATATCCCACTCGTGGGTCCCGAGGGTAAGCATGGGTTCAATTGTGAAAACCATTCCGACCTCCATGGTGTTGGAATAGTTGGGAGCTGCATCGAAATGGGGAATCACTAGACCTGAGTGAAAAGCTTCGCCAATACCGTGTCCTGTGAAGTCCCTCACTACTCCGTAGTTGAATCGCTTGGCATAAGACTCGATGGTTCGACCAATTACATTGATTGGCCGCCCTGGCATCACAACTGCAATTGCTCTATCAAGAGCTTCCTTGGTTCTTTCAACTAGATCCGCGACATCCTTAGAAACATTGCCGATCAAGAAGGTTGCGTTGCTGTCGCCGTGGAAGCCATCTTTGAATGCCGTGATATCAACATTCATGATGTCACCGTCTTGCAAAACAGTGTCATCGGGAACTCCGTGGCAGATAACTTCATTGATCGAAGTGCAGCAGGATTTAGGAAAACCTCTATAACCCAGAGTCGACGGGTAGGCACCCTGAGAAACCATGTAATCGTGAGCTAGTTTGTCTAGCTCATCGGTAGTGACACCCGGTTTGGCATTAGCCCCGACCAGAGCGATAGCCTCGGCGGCAATTTTTCCAGCGGCTCTGATCTTTTCGATCTGGTCATCAGATTTGATATGGCTACCGGTCCATTCGGCCGGAGAGGCCTTACCGACGTATTCAGGTCGTGAGATAGAACTAGGCACAGAAAGCGGTTTAGAGATTACTCCAGGAGTTAGAAATCCTGTTTGGCTATCTCTGGGCATTGCTCCAGTCTATTTTGAGATCGGCGTTAGGCTCTTGCTATAGGTCGGAGGTAAAAAAGTGTCAGATGCACCCAAGTACTGGTTCAACATAAGAACAAAACAGGTTGAACACGGGCTAAAAAGTTCATCGGAAGATCGCATTGGACCCTTTGAGTCAGCTGCAGAAGCTGCCAATGCTGAGGCTATTGTGAAAGCTCGTGCCCAGGCCTGGGCAGAGCAGGAAAGGCTAGAGGACTAGTCCTCGAAAGAGTGGTCTTTGCTAGGAAAACTAGCTGACTGAACCTCTGCTCGATATGCCTTAGCTGCTGAGGCTAAATCCGTTCTCAGCGAGGCGTACTGCTTGACAAATTTTCTTGAACCAGTGGAAAGACCTGCAAAATCCTGCCAAACCAGAATCTGACCATCAGTTTGGTTGCCAGCCCCGATACCGATTGTTGGGATGCTCAGCTGCTTTGTGATTGTGGCAGCAACTGATGCCGGAACCATTTCCAGCACAAGCGCAAAGACTCCAGCCTTCTGAAGTTTTGTGGCTTCCTCAATCAATTCTGCGGCGGAATCCCCGCGACCTTGAACCTTAAAGCCACCGATTGCATGAACCGATTGCGGAGTAAAACCTAAGTGACCCATCACTGGAATACCTGCGGCAACTATGGCTTCAATTTGGGCAATGCGGGAACTGCCGCCTTCGAGCTTTACTGCGGTAGAACCAGTTTGCTTCATCAGTTTTATTGCGCTCTCAACTGCTTGCTGCGCGCTTATCTCGTAGGAGCCAAAAGGCATATCCACAACAACAAGTGAATGCTTGGCAGCGGTAGCAACTGCTTTCCCGAAGCTCACCATTTCATCCAGCGTGATTTCCAAGGTGTTCTCGTGGCCAAGAACGGTGTTGCCGGCAGAGTCACCGACCAGAATCACTTCAATGCCCGCCTCATCGAAGATCTCTGTAGTCAAAGCGTCATAGCTGGTAAGGCAGGCAAATTTCTCGCCCGCCTGCTTCAAGGCAGTTAGTGTGCTGGTTCGAATCTTCTTTAGCGAGGTGCTCATTCTTGATTAGCTCCACCCATTTGAAATTGGCATTCGGCGTTCACGGCCAAAGGCCAGCTTAGTAATCCTTGGGCCGATTGCTCCCTGACGCCTTTTCCACTCAGAATTCTTGACCAGTTTGAGAACTGAATCAACTAGTGCACTATCAAAGCCTTTTGCTGTTATCTCGGATGCCGAAAGTCGCTGCTCGACGTGTAGTTCTAGGATCTGGTCGAGAACCGCATAATCGGGAAGCGAGTCTTGATCTGTCTGTCCTGGACGCAACTCAGCTGAAGGTGTTTTGGTGATGGAAGATTCGGGAATTGGGGGAGTCAATCCGGCTTTAGTCGCAATTGCGTTTCGATGCTTAGCTAAGGCCCAAACCAAGCTTTTTTCAACATCCTTGATTGGTGCGAAGCCGCCCACGGAGTCGCCATAGATTGTCGAGTAGCCAACTGCTAACTCAGATTTGTTTCCGGTTGTGAGCACCAGGTGCCCTTCCTGATTGGAAAGACCCATGAGGATAACTGCTCGCACTCTTGCTTGCAGATTCTCTGCAGCAAGCCCATCAAGATTTAGTTGACTCATTGCGGTATCAACCATTGCTTCAATCCGCTGCTCAGAATAAACAAGTCCGGTGTTCTGGGCAAGTGCCCGCGCGTCAACTAATGAATACTCAGAGGAATACTTACTTGGCATGCCAACACCAAAGACATTCTGTGCACCTAGTGCGTCAACTGCCAGGCTTGCGCAAACTGCTGAGTCGATTCCACCGGATAGACCAAGAACTACCGATTTGAATCCATTCTTGGCAACATAATCCCTGAGCCCAAGAACAAGTGCTTCCCAAATTTGCTGGTGCTGAGTAAGCGGTTCAGCAGTTTCAGAAACCGGAGCAATGTTTGATTTTGATTCAACATCAAAGACGCATAGGTCTTCGCTAAATTGCTTAGCTCGCACAATCTCTGCTCCAGCGCTATCTACTACAAAGCTGTTTCCGTCAAAAACCAGATCATCCTGCCCTCCGATAAGATTCACATAAGCAACAGCTGTGTTTTGGGCTTTGGCCAAAGACTGCACAAGCTCAAGACGAGAGTCCGTCTTGCTGGTTTCAAATGGAGAGCCGTTCAGAACGAGGGTTAGGTCAACATTCGATGCGCTGATTTGAGCAACCGGCCCACCCGATTGCCAAATGTCTTCGCAGATAACGGTTGCGAACTTCATGCCATTTAGTTCGAAGGTGAGTAGGTCTTGGCCTGGCACAAAAACTCGATACTCATCGAACACTGAATAGTTTGGCAAGTGGTGCTTTGCGTAGTTGCCAGAAACCTGGCCACCAGAAATAAGCGCAGCTTTATTGGCCCCGATTGCCCAGCTCGATGGGTGAGAAGCAAAACCTGGATAACCAACCACCAGAGTCATATGTCCAAGGCCAGCCTTGTCACAAGCTTTTGCCAAGTCCTTGAGGGCTTGTTCGCTGGCATTGAGAAAATCGCGGCTTAGGGCAAGGTCTTCGATGGGGTATCCGGTTAGGGCAAGCTCTGGGAAAAGCACAATATGGGCACCGGCTTGTTGAGCGCGCTTAGCGATCTCGAGGATTTTTGCGCTGTTGCCCGAAAGATCCCCAACTGTAGGGTTTATCTGGGCCATGGCTACGCGAACGGCGGGCATAAGCATTAGCCTAGTAGCAGGCAAGGAAGAGGATTTTCATGGATAAGCAGCGCGATTTCGTGCTTAGAACCATCGAAGAACGCGGAGTTAAGTTCGTTCGACTTTGGTTCACTGACGTAGCTGGAACCCTAAAGTCGGTCGCTATTGCACCGGCTGAGGTTGAGGGCGCCTTCGCCGAAGGCTTGGGTTTTGACGGCTCTGCTATCGAAGGTCTTTCAAGAAGCTATGAAGCAGACATGCTCGCTCAGCCAGATCCTTCAACTTTCCAGATCCTTCCTTGGCGCGGAGAAATTGACCCAACCGCCAGGATGTTCTGCGACATCATGACTCCAGATGGTCAACCGGCGGCGGCTGACCCAAGAAACGTTCTTCGTCGTGCTTTGGCTAAGGCCAGCGATCTTGGATTCTCTTTTTACATTCACCCAGAAATTGAGTTTTACCTTCTAAAGTCTTCCCAGATTGGCCCAGAAGGTCCAATTCCGGTCGACAAGGCAGGTTACTTCGACAACGTTCCTGGTGGAACAGCTCACGATTTTAGACGCCGCGCCGTATCGATGCTTGAGCAGCTAGGTATTTCAGTTGAGTTCAGTCACCACGAAGGCGGTCCCGGTCAAAACGAGATTGACCTACGTTACGCTGACGCACTGACCATGGCCGATAACATCATGACTTTTAGAACCGTAATCAAGGAAGTTGCGATCGAGCAGGGCGTTTACGCGACCTTTATGCCGAAACCTTTCACTGAGCACCCAGGTTCTGGAATGCACACTCACATGTCTCTTTTCGAAGGTGACACTAATGCGTTCTACGACGCCAGTGGCCAGTATCACCTTTCAAAGGTTGGAAGACAGTTCATTGCAGGTCTTTTGCGTCACGCTCCAGAAATTACTGCTGTCACAAACCAATACGTGAATTCATACAAGCGTCTATGGGGTGGCGGTGAGGCTCCAAGCTTTGTTTGCTGGGGTCACAACAACCGCTCAGCTTTGATTCGCGTGCCGCTATACAAGCCGGACAAAGGTCAATCTTCCAGAATTGAGTACCGCGCAATCGATTCTGCTGCCAACCCATACCTTGCCTACGCCTTGCTATTGGCAGCGGGACTAAAGGGAATCGAGAACGAGTACGAGCTACCTGCAGAAACCGAAGACAACGTTTGGGATCTAACTGACTCTGAGCGTCGCGCAATGGGAATTCAGCCACTTCCTCAGTCTCTTGATCACGCGATCAGAAAACTAGAAGAGTCAGAATTAGCCGCCGAAACACTGGGCGAGCAAGTCTTTAGCTACGTTCTTGCAAACAAGCAGGCCGAGTGGTCGGCTTACCGAGCACAAGTGACTCCTTTCGAGCTCAAGCAGAACTTCGAGACCCTCTAGAAACTCATGGCTCTCGAGCGCAACACCTCGCTCTCTGAGCTTGCAGGCTTCGGTTTCATCAATTTAGAACCAGCCCTGAAAAACCTCGAAGAGCTTGTTGCGCTAATTGGAGATCGGGCCAGACCAGCATTAGCTTTTGTTGCCAAAGCGCAAAATCCCGATCAATCTCTTGAGCTGTTGCTTAGACTCTCCAGAAACCACACCAGTCAACTCAAATCCTTCTGCGCGAAGGCCAGCCACCTCGAAAGACTCTGTTTGATTCTCGGGGCATCAAGTGCGTTATTTGAATTCCTAGATCGCCACGTTGAGCACCTAAATTTACTGGAAGGCAAACCAAGTCTTCCGACTTTGGAAGACCACTCAAGAGAGCTTTTGGCCCAGGCGGGCCCGGTCGCCCAGATTCGCATCGGCTATCGCAAACAGCTAACAAAAATTGCGAGCTTCGATATTGAGCAGCTTGATCCTGTTGCAGGGGTAGGCCAAGTTGCTGCAAGCTTGGCTGATCTTGCTGGGGCAACACTCGATGCCGGACTTACGCTGGCTCGTCAAGAAATCTCAAATCCCGAAAACACAGTGAGTTTTCCAGAATCAGAAGTTTCAGCGACAAAGGTTGCCGTTATTGGTATGGGAAAGTGTGGAGCACGGGAGTTGAACTACATCTCCGACGTAGATGTGATCTTTGTTGCTGAGCCTTCCGGAACTCTTGAATCCTCCAGAGCAATGGAGATCGCAACGAAATTAGTCACGCGAATGATGAGAATCATGGACGAGGTTGATACCGAACCGCCGCTTTGGCAAGTGGATGCAAATTTGCGACCAGAGGGAAAATCGGGGGCACTGGTTAGATCTTTAGATTCGCATCAGAGCTACTACGAACGCTGGGCCGAGAGCTGGGAATTCCAAGCGCTCCTTAAGGCCAGACCAATTGCTGGCGATCAGGCCCTCGGGGCAGATTACATAGCTCGAATCTGGCCAAAGGTTTGGGAAAGCACGGTTCGGGAGAACTTCGTCGAGTCCGTCCAAAAGATGCGACAGAGAGTTACCGATCACATTCCGACAAGCGAAGTCGACTCACAAATCAAGCTCGGTCCCGGAGGGCTCAGGGACATCGAGTTCACAGTTCAACTGCTGCAGCTGGTGCATGGTCGAAGTGATCAGTCGATCAGAGTCAGGGACACCCTCGGTGCTCTGGAGGCATTATCAAACGGAAGCTACATCGGTCGCGACGATGCCGAGCGCTTTAGTGCCCACTACCGCTTCCTAAGACTCCTAGAGCATCGCATTCAGCTCTCGGCAATGCGTCGAACCCATTTGATGCCAACTGACGAGAACGCTAGACGTAGCATCGCACGTTCGGTATCTCTAGAACTAACTGCGGGGCAATTGATCAGCCGCTGGGAGAAAGTCAAACTCGAGGTTAGAGATCTTCATCAGCAACTTTTCTATAGACCACTTTTAAGTGCAGTTTCAGGACTCAGTCAGGAAGATCTTGAGCTCACCAGTGCACAAGCTCAGGACCGCCTCGCTGCAATTGGATTCGGCGATACCAAAGGGGCACTTACCCACATCAGTGCACTTACAACTGGTTTATCAAGAAGAGCGGCAATCCAAAGACAACTCCTGCCAGTTCTACTGCAATGGTTTGCTGAGGGTACCGATCCAGACGCTGCGCTATTGGCATTTAGAAGGCTCAGTGAAGACCTAGGAGACTCGCACTGGTACCTTCGCATGCTTCGAGATTCTTCCGGAGCGGCCAAGCGCATGACGCAGGTTTTCTCAACGAGTCGTTTAGCCACAAGTCTTTTTGAAAAGTTGCCGGAGGCGGCAGCTTGGTTCGATCGGGAAGACGAGCTGGAACCAGACACGCTTGAATCCCTGAATGCACAGTTTGAGGCCATCGTCTCCAGACACGAGGACGCTGAGTTAGCGGCGGCAAGTATTCGAGCTATCAGACGTAAGGAGACGCTCAGAGTGGCTATGGGGGCAGCGCTTGGAATCATTGATCTTGAGCGCACTTCACAGGGCCTCACCGATCTAACCGAGAGTTACCTGATTGCAATTCAGGAAATTGCAACCAAGTTCCTGATTGAAAAACAGGGCCCACTTTGTCACGAATTGGCAATAGTTGCCATGGGACGCTTCGGGGGAGCCGAACTTGGTTTTGGCTCTGACGCCGATGTGATGTTCGTGTATCGAGTGCTTGGAGAAGATGTCAACAAAGCTCAAGCCGAAGCCGAGGTCCTTGTTTCGGAAATTAGAAGACTCTCAGCAGATCAGAGCTTGGAGTTTGAGCTTGATTTGGACCTTCGACCAGAAGGCAAAAACGGCCCGATCGTGCGCTCGATTGATTCTTATGCCGCCTACTATCAGCGTTGGGCCGGCACCTGGGAATCCCAAGCACTTCTTCGAGCAAGACTGATTTCTGGAGAGTCGGCAATTGCTTCGGCATTCGTTGAGCTGATAGACCAGTATCGCTACCCAGAAGTAATTGATCAGGCAGCCGTTGTTGAGATTCGCCGAATCAAAGCGCGAGTTGAAGTTGAAAGACTTCCGCAGGGAGCTGACCCCAAGCGACACCTAAAACTTGGCAGAGGTTCAATTAGCGATGTCGAATGGCTTGTGCAGTTGTTTCAGTTAAAGTACGCCGGTGCAAACCCACAAATCCAAACCCCTCACACCCTCCCAGCCTTGGAGCAAATGGAGGCTTGTGGCTTCATCAATAATTCCGACGCCAGAGTTCTAAAAGAAGCTTGGGTGCTATCTTCTTCAATCCGCTCAAACGCGATGTTGTATCTGAACAAAAGAACAGATGTTCTTCCATTGGATAGGCAGCAGCTTGAGGGAATAGCTAGGTTAAATGGCTATCCGCGAGGGGGAGCCAGCAGTCTTGAGCAAGACTATCTAGCTGCCACCCGTCGCGGACGCGCTGTTTTTGAGAAGCTGTTCTTCGACTAAACGCCGTAGTAAAGCTCGAACTCGTAAGGGTGAGGTCTCATTGCAAGAGGCGCAATTTCCTTCTCACGCTTGTAGTCGATCCAAGTTTCGATTAGGTCCTTGGTGAATACGTCTCCTGCAAGTAGGTAGTCGTGGTCCTTTTCGAGTGCCTGAAGTACTTCTTCTAGAGTTCCTGGAACCTGAGGAATTAGCTTTGCTTCCTCTGGTGGCAGCTCGTAGAGGTCCTTGTCTACTGGCTCGTGTGGCTCGATGCGGTTCTTGATTCCATCAAGTCCTGCCATCAGCATTGCTGCGAAGGCTAGGTATGGGTTTGAAGAGGCATCTGGAGCGCGGAACTCAATTCGCTTTGCCTTCGGGTTTGTTCCGGTCATCGGAATTCGAATTGCAGCGGAGCGGTTTCCAGCTGAGTAAACCAGGTTCACTGGTGCTTCGAAGCCTGGAACTAGTCGGTGGTAAGAGTTCACGCTCGGGTTGGTGAAGGCGAGCAGGCTAGGAGCGTGCTTCAAGATTCCACCGATGTACCAGCGGGCCATGTCGCTTAGGCCGCCGTAGCCAGACTCGTCATAGAACAATGGCTTTCCGTCCTTCCAAAGTGACTGGTGAACGTGCATTCCAGAACCGTTGTCGCCGAATAGCGGCTTAGGCATGAATGTCGCAGTTTTGCCAAATGAGTGAGCAACGTTCTTCACAATGTACTTAAACTTCAGAATGTCATCGCCAGCATTTAGCAATGTGTCAAAGCGGTAGTTGATTTCTCCCTGACCTGCAGTTCCAACTTCGTGGTGGCTGCGCTCAACTGAAAGACCGGCTGCTTCAAGCTCAAGAACAATCTGGTCTCTCATGTCCGCGTGCTGGTCAACTGGGGATACCGGGAAGTAGCCGCCCTTGTATGGAGTTTTGTTGGCGAGGTTTCCGCCGTCTTCCTTTCGGCCGGAGTTCCAAGCAGCTTCTGAGCTGTCGATGAAATGGTAGGCGGTGTTCTGCTTGTTCTCGTAGCGGACATCATCGAAGATGAAAAACTCTGCTTCTGGAGCGAAAAATGCAGTGTCTGCTATACCTGTTGTGTTCAAGTAGGCCTGAGCCTTCTTTGCAACCTGACGTGGGTCGCGTCCGTAGATCTCACCGTTTCTTGGGTTGTAGATGTCAAAGACCATTATCAGAGTCTTCTCAACGCGGAATGCATCGAGATAAGCGGTTGTGACGTCAGGAATCAACTGCATGTCTGATTCATGAATCGAAGCGAAACCGCGGATTGACGAGCCATCGAATAGCTGACCATCGATAAAGAACTGCTCATCGATCATTGCAGCAGGCAGGTTGAAGTGCTGCTGAACTCCAGGCAGGTCAGTGAATCGAACATCTAGGAATTTGACGTCGTTATCCTTGATAAACTTCACGACTTCTGAGGCGGTCTTGAACATGATTGGTTCCCTTCGGTTATGTCTTGGCGGTTGCTGAAAGCTCCGATTAGCCCTAACTCTAGCTAGAAGGATGTTTCAGAAAGTTCTTGATATGTTTCAGGAATGTAAAACTTACATCCGGCGGCCAGGGCGCATCCGATTCGGATCAATGCCCTTGGGGATAGGAATGTTCAGGCCAAGACCCGCCAGGCGCTTGTTCACAACCGAAATCTCGCTGCGATTCAGGGCCTTTTTCAGCTTGTAAATGGTCTTAGTTAGAGCGTGCAGCGGGGTCGAAGAGGGGTCTTGATTGACCCAGACCACAGGAATTGTGACCCCTGGAATCGCCCTTGAGACCTTGCGCTTTTCATCTTCGATCAGCTGTCTGACTCGAGCCGAATTTCCCTCGGCAATCAGGACTACACCCGCTTTACCCACGGCCCGATAGACGGCGTCTCTAGACTTTGGATCAACCGCAACCGGCATTTCACTAGTTGAGTATCCGCGCTTGAGAGTTGATCCGAGCACTGCTGCTACTGCGCCTGGCTGGCCAGAAATACGCATGAAGGCAGCTTTTTCAGCTCGGCGTGACAAAACAGTTAGGGCAGATAGGAAGCTAAATAGCAGTGTGGTTATTGACCAAAGAAAAACAGTAAGGGCAGAGTCTCTGAAGAACAGGACAATCGCCAAAACACCGATTGCTAGAGGAGCAAGAAAACCAAGCGCACCGGCCAGTACAAAGTTCTTGTCGGATTTAGCAGTGAGCTTATAGACCTGCCATAGCTGCTTAATTCTGCCCGGATCTTTTTCGACCTTTGGTGCTTTTTCTGCCATGATTTCCTTATTTTCTTTAAGCGACGGCTTGTGCGAAGCCATCTTTGGCTGCCGCATCGGCCAGATGCTGGAGGTTTGCGGGAACGGGAAGACCTTTTTTGTTCATTGACTGAGCCCACAGTCGACCGGCTCTGTAAGAAGAGCGAACTAGGGGACCGCTTAATACTCCTAGGTAGCCAAGTGCTTCGGCTTCTTCCTTTAGCTCAACAAACTCTTGTGGTTTTACCCAACGATTCACCGGATGGTGCTTTGGAGTGGGTCTTAGGTACTGAGTAATGGTCAAGATGTCAGTACCGGCGTTAAATAAATCAATCATGGCCTGCGAGATCTCCTCGCGAGTCTCACCCATTCCTAGAATCAGGTTTGACTTTGTGACCATCCCCGCGTCGCGCGCTTGGGTCAACACATCTAGTGAGCGCTCGTAGCTAAAGGCTGGTCTGATTTCCTTGAAGATCCTTGGAACAGTTTCGACGTTGTGGGCAAAAACCTCGGGCTTGGCATCGAAGATTTTCTGTAGTAGTTCTGGCTTTCCGGAAAAGTCTGGAACCAAGATCTCAACTCCGGTACCGGGGGACTTTTTGTGAATCTGCTTGATGGTTTGGGCATAGAGCCAAGCACCTTCATCAGGAAGATCATCCCTTGCAACACCGGTGACGGTTGCGTAGCGAAGTTCCATCTGACGAACCGACACAGCCACTCTTCTGGGCTCGTCTGGATCGAAAGCTACTGGCTTGCCGGTATCAATCTGGCAAAAGTCGCACCGTCTGGTGCACTGGGATCCACCAATCAAAAATGTTGCTTCGCGATCTTCCCAGCACTCATAGATGTTTGGGCATCCTGCCTCCTGGCAGACGGTGTGTAAGTTTTCAGATTTGACCAGTTTGTGCATGGCCTGATACTCCGGGCCCATTTTTGCAACTGTTTTAATCCACTCGGGCTTGCGTTCGATTGGAACGGCAGAGTTTCTTGCCTCGATGCGAAGCATCTTCTTTGCAGGCTTAGTTCCAGGATCGGTCTGGGTCATATCTCAACTTTAGCAATGTCTTGAAGACGCACCTTTACCCGCTCGGCTGCCATAGCTGGGGTGACTAGCTTGCCGGTTAGGGCAGAAATTGTGCTGGTACCTGCATCTTTGATGCCGCAGGCGATGATGGTGTCATAGGGATCTAGAGAGTTCGAACAATTCAGAGCAAAACCGTGCATTGTGGTGTGATCGGCAACCCGGATGCCAATAGCGGCAATCTTGACGTGCGTTCCAGCAATTGGTGCCCAGACCCCTGATCGACCTTCTACTCTTTCGGTTGCAAGGCCAAAGTCAGCACAAACATCGATAAGCACTTGCTCGAGCCAGCGCACGTAGCCCACTACATCAATTGGGTTTGGAAGTTTCATAATTGGGTAGCCAACAAGCTGACCTGGGCCGTGCCAAGTAATCTTTCCGCCCCGGTCAACATCAATAACTTCGGTGCCGTCGTCTGGTCGCTCGGAGTCCTCGGTGCGTTTTCCAGCAGTGTAGACACCTTCATGCTCAAGCAAAATGCAGGTGTCTGGCCTAGTGCCTTGCACTACCTCTTTATGGATGGTTCGCTGTAGGGCTAGCCCATCAAGGTACGGCACGAAATCGGGATCAAGTCCTGCGGTTAGAAATTCCGGCACTTCTCAATTCTAAGAGTTATCCCAAGAAGCAAATTCCACCATTTCGAGCAACAAATCTCTTGGGAAGCTTGAAGCCATGAGGCAGATACACGAACGTGTTTTGGTTGCGAAAGGGTATTACCTTGGAAAACCCATTTCTGCACCCAAGCTTCGCGTTTACCTGGCCCAAGATCAACTCGGGTCTGAATTTCTCTTTGTCCGGGGCACAATTCTTGGACCCAGCTGGCCAACTGTTGCAAAAGTGTTCGACGAATCACAAATCGGATATGCGCTAGTTGAAGCGGGAAATATCTGGCTAGTTGCGCCAGATCTTGAAGGAGTCCGCCAACTCCTTTTGGGTCTGAACAAACTAGCAAAGCAAAGCGTTAGCGAACAGGTGCATGTACCCGAAGTTGGTTTTGTATCCGCGGGAATCAAGAAGCGGTTTGAACTTCGCACCTTGCTTGGTCCGGTTTCGATAGCGCTGTTGAGTATGGGGTTGTTCCTTGTACCGGCAATGGTTCCGGATCAAGAATCTTTAGCACAATCCAAACCAGCGGAGATTTCTTGCGCATTGGATCTATCTGATGGTGAATTTAGAAATTGGGTAGCAGCAAGTCTTGAAGGACGTAGCTCAACAAGTTCAGCGGAAGCGCTGGTGCAATCAGAGATTGGAACACTCACTCTTGAGATCCAACAGACACTCGGGTCGACGCAGAGCGTCACGGGTAAAGCTGAATGCGAGGATGGCCGGTCGAAAAAGTTGCACTATCGACTTGATACTTCCGCGGACGGAAATCTAGTCGAAATAGGGCAGGAGCTAAATCCCTAGGTTGTTTTGGAAGTTCGCTTCTTCAAGGCGAGCCTTCACGTCAACGAGATATCTAGACGCGTCAGCACCGTCAACGAGGCGGTGGTCGTAGCTCAGAGCTAGGTAAACCATTGAGCGAATAGCAATTGATTCTTGACCGTCGCTGCTGGTGATAACTACTGGACGCTTCTGGACTACACCAGTTCCCAAGATGGCTACCTGAGGTAAGAACACAACAGGAGTGTCAAACAAGGCTCCGCGGGATCCAGTGTTGGTGAGGGTAAAGGTTCCACCCATCATCTCGTCTGGCTTTAGTTTGTTCTCACGAGTGCGTGAAGCTAGATCTGCAATCTGCTGCGCAATTTGAGCCAAGCTGAGGGATGCTGCGTCCCGGATTACTGGGGTTAGCAAACCACGTTCGGTGTCAACAGCAAAGCTGATGTTCTCGCTCGGGTGGTAATTGATAGTCTCGCCTTCGATGGAAGCGTTTAGCTTCGGGTGAGAGCGAAGAGCCTCGGCACTTGCCAGGAAGAAAAACGGCATGAAGTTTAACTTGGTGCCGGTAGCTGCGGTGAAGCGAGCTTGGATGCTCTTTCGAATCTCAGCGATTCGAGTCACATCTACTTCAACAACGGTTGTTAGCTGAGCGGAAGAAACCATTGACGCAACCGCACGCTCGGCAAGTACCTTGCGCAGTCTAGACATCGGTTCGCTAGTTCCTCTAAGTGCACTGACAGGTGCTGGAACATGTGCCGCGGCTGGCGCAGCAGAAGATCCAACTGGAGCAGAAGTTGCCGCCATCACATCTTCTTTGCGGATACGACCGCCAACGCCGGTTCCAGAAACTCGAGAAAGATCTACACCTGAATCTTGAGCAAACTTTCTAACCAGCGGGGTCACGTATCCCGCATCAGTTGATGAAGCAGCAGGAACAGAGATTACCGGCGCTGAAACTACCGAAGGTGCTACGGGAGGTGCAACAACCGGTGGTGCAACTACCGGAGGTGCTACAACAACTGGTGGGGCTGCAACCACTGGAGGAGCAACAGGTGCTGCAACAACCGGCGGTGCTACTGGTGCCGGGGGAGCCTGAACTACTGGAGGAGCAACAGGTGCAGCAGCGGCTGGCGCAGCAGGTGCAGCTGAACCCGAACCTGAGCCGATGATTACCAGAACTGCTCCAACTTGAACAGTCTCGTCTTCTTGAACAAGAATTTGCTCAATTACTCCGGCGACCGGGGATGGAATCTCGGTGTCTACTTTGTCTGTCGATACTTCTACAAGGGGTTCGTCAACGTTGACGCTGTCGCCAACTTTCTTTAGCCAGCGGGTGACCGTTCCTTCGGTGACTGATTCACCAAGGGCTGGTAGCACTACGGATTCGCTCATTGTTTCTAACTCCTTGTTTATCTATCTAAAGTCTAGGCGTGGGCGTGCAAAGGCTTGCCGGCAAGGGCAAGGTGCGCCTCACCCATGGCTTCGTTCATGGTTGGATGAGCGTGAATCAAGGTGGCAACATCCTCTGGATATGCTTCCCAGTTCACAATCAGCTGTGCCTCACCGATTTGCTCGCCAACGCGAGAGCCGATCATGTGGACACCAAGAACTGGGCCATTGTTTCTTCGAACCAGTTTGATAAATCCTGCTGTGCCAAGAATCTGGGATTTACCGTTCCCAGCTAGGTTGTACTCGTAAGTTGAGACATTCTCAGCACCAAACTTCTCAATAGCCTTGGCCTCAGAAAGACCAACCGATGCAATTTCAGGTTCGCAGTAGGTGACCTTTGGAATTCCGTCTTCGTCGATAGCTACCGGGTTTAGCCCCGCGATATCTTCAGCGATAAAGATTCCCTGCTGGAAGCCGCGGTGGGCAAGTTGAACCCCTGGAACGATGTCGCCTGCGGCATACACGCCAGGAAGGTTGGTGTTTAGACGTTCGTTGGTGATTATCCACCCGCGATCCATGGTTAGGCCCTGCTCTTCGTAGCCAAAGCCAGCGGTGTTTGGACCTCGCCCAACGGCAACCAGCATTAGCTCCGCTTCCACACGAGTTCCATCTTCGAGGACTGCAGTCACTGATGAAGCAGTCTGCTCCACTCCACTGAATCGAACTCCAAGCTTGAAATCGATTCCGCGCTTACGGTAAGCACGCTCAAGGGCCTTCGAGATTACCTCGTCTTCATTAGGAACTAGGTGAGGCAAGCCTTCGATGATTGTCACTTCAGATCCAAATGAACGCCAGATAGAAGCAAACTCGACACCGATGACTCCGCCACCAAGAACAATCACGCTCTTTGGAACAAAATCCAACTTGAGGGCGTGGTCTGAGGTGATTACGCGTCCACCAATTTCGAGGCCAGGAAGAGACTTTGAGTAAGAGCCAGTTGCCAAAACAACGTTAGTTCCGGTGTAGTTATCGCCATTTACGGTCACAGTCTTAGGACCAGTTAGGCGACCCTCTCCTGCAACAACAGTGATGTTTTTGGAATTGACCAGACCGGTTAGGCCTTTGAAAAGTTTGTCGATGATGCCATCGCGGTAGCTGTTGACTTTTGGCATGTCGATTGAGTTAAAGGTGGCATTGATTCCAAAGTTTTCCGCTTCGCGTGTGTTGTCCGCGATTTCAGCTGAGTGCAATAGGGCCTTGGTTGGGATACAACCACGGTGCAGACAGGTCCCTCCGAGCTTGTCCTTTTCAACCAGCGCAACGCTTTTGCCAAGTTGGGCTGAACGAAGTGCAGCTGCGTAGCCACCGCTTCCTCCACCGAGGATTACAACATCAAATGAGTGATCGGCCACGCGAATTTCTCCTTAGAGCAGGGATTTTTTGGATGCGGGCTAAGTTTACTACCGTTATCAAGCTAGGTCGCGGGCTAGCTGAACCAGGGTGCGAACTGTGACTCCTGTGGCCCCCTTAGGCGTATGTCCATAGGCAGCAGCGTCGTTGTTGGCAGGGCCCGCAATATCCAAATGGGCCCATGAAGGGGTGTTCTTGCCTTCAGTTCCAATGAACTCCCTGAGGAACAAACCAGCAATCAGCATTCCGCCGGCACGATTTCCAATCTTCACGTTGGCGATGTCAGCGATATCTGAGTTCAGAAGCGGTCGAAGCTCATCCGGCAGTGGCATGTGCCACACCAGCTCACCGGTGGTGGCCGCTGCGGTTTGCACCTTCTTTATAGCTATTTCATCACCCATCAGTCCTGCATACCTATTACCTAGGGCAATGGTGGCAGCGCCAGTAAGAGTTGCAACATCAACTATGTAATCAGGGGATTCTTCAGAGGCCATTGATAGCCCATCGGCCAGAACCAGTCGACCTTCTGCGTCGGTGTTTAGAACCTCGACGGTCTTTCCGTTTCGAATCTTGATGACATCGTTTGGTCTGGTGGCACCTCCCGAGGGCATGTTCTCAGCTAGACACAGCCACGCGGTTGCCTTGATCGGAAGTTTCAGCTCCGCAATTGCAATCAAAGCCTGAAGACAAGAAGCTGCGCCGGTCATGTCGTACTTCATACCAACCATCGACTCTGCAGGCTTTAGGGACAGCCCTCCAGTGTCGAAGGTGATGCCCTTGCCGACTAACGCGATTGAGGTTTTGGCACCGGTTGGCTTGTATTCAAGCTTTACTAGTCGCGGTGGTCGGATAGAACCTTTTCCAACCGCATGAATTCCTCCAAGACCATCGGCAATAAGTTCTTTTTCAGTCCAAACCTTGACCTTCACCGGCAGACCTTTTACTAACTTCTTTGCAGCTGCCACCATCACCTCTGGGTATAGATCATTAGCTGGTGCGTTGACCATGTCTCGGGTGCGGTGCACCGCAGCAGCCAAGACTTCAAGCTGCGCAAGTTCGCCGGCGCTCGGCTTTAGAGAGGTAAGAATAGTGAGCTTGCTCAATACCTTCTTGGTCGCCTTTAGTTTGTATTTCAGGTACTCGTAGTTACCTAATTGGAAACCTTCGATTGCTGCCAGAACTAGATCTTTACTGGCCAACGAAATGTCAACCACGACGTGCTCGAAGTTGCCCAGTTCTCTGGCTGCAGCACCCATTGCCTGTCGGATTGAATCAATTTCAAGTGTCTTGCCTATTCCAACCAAAGCAATAACCGAAGATCCAGGACCTGACAGTTTTTTGATTGACCCAACTTCAGCGGAAACTCCAAGCGTTTCGAGGTTGATACCGGCGGTTAGCTTCGAATCCAAATTGTTCTTCGTAAGCTTTAGGTCCTTAGAGCTTCCCTGGACGCCGATTACTGTGGCGGTTAGGCGGGAGGCGGCAGGCGCGGTTTGGGTGAGGTTTATCTTCAGCTTTGTCATAGCGACCATGCTATTCCAGCTTGTGCTTAGACTTGGATCATGTCCAATGAGCCGCTATACGAGTTCGAGTTTGACCAGGTCGAGGTTCCCGCTGGGCTTCACCTTATTGCGGGCCTGACTGGTTTCACTGATGCCGGGGGAGTGCTCAACCAGTTCTCTGAGAACATCTTTGCGAATCTTTCGACATCCCAGATTCTGACTTTCAACAACGACGAATTGCTCGATTACCGCTCCAGGCGTCCTGTTATGTACTTCGAGAAAGATCACATTGAGGACTACGAACCAGCAAGCTTGGGTCTGTACTTGGTCCACGATGAGGCTAATCAACCTTTTCTTTTCCTTCACGGGTATGAGCCGGACTTTAGGTGGGAAGCTTTCACGAACGCAATACTTCGTCTAATCAAGCGACTGCAAGTAAAAGACGTCACTTGGCTTCACGCAATTCCTTTTCCTATCCCACACACCCGAGAAATCGGTGTCACTGTTTCGGGAAACAGGAAAGACATTGTCAATGAGCTATCGGAATGGAAACCACAAACCCAAGTTCCTGGAAATGTGCTGCACCTTCTTGAGTTCAAAGTTGCGCAGACCAGTATGCCGATTGTTGGGTACGTTTTGCTCTGCCCGCACTACTTAGCGGACAACGATTTCCCTCAAGCAGCAGTTGCCGCTTTTGAGTTGGTATCTTCTTCAACCGGTTTGGTTTTCCCAACCGATGATCTTCGCGATGACGGTGTGCAGTTCCTTGCAAAACTATCCGAGCAAATCACTGAAAACCCTGAGCTTCAAAAGATGATTTCAACTCTTGAGCAGGGATACCAAAACGAAGTGACCGGACCATCTCGCGCACCAATTCGAAAGCCTTTTGTAAAACTTCCAAACGCTGATGAAATTGCCGCTGAGCTTGAAGGCTATCTAGCCTCTAGACAGCGGAACAACCCTGACGAGTCACAGAGCTAGAGTTCTACCCGACAGGGTCTCGAGTATTTCCCAATTCCTTATTTGTGCTTCACGATTTGTGATCTTGGGAACAATTCCTACTGTGGGCGCACCCCAAAGTTCAAGAATTTTCGGAACTCGATAGCTGCCACCTGGCAATGAACTATCTGTTGCGGCTTCGATAATTGGAAGAGCACCTTTGGCTGCAGACTGAGCCAAAAATGATTCAAAGAATCTTGTGCTCTGTGGCCCATATGGTTCCGCCCTGGCAAAACCAGGATGAGCAGCCAGCGAACTAAATGACTCTGAACCGAATCGGCTTTGTAGCTCCATGGCGAATAAGTAATTGGAAAGCTTGCTTGCCGAGTAGCTCGCACCGGCCGAATAAGCCAGAGCTGATCCTGCTGGACCAAGCTCAGTTGGTGCGAACCTGGCGACAATTGATGAGACGGAAACCACTCTTGCAACTGAAGCTCGAAGTGCAAGCAAATCAGCAACTAGTGCAAAGTGTCCAACTGCATTCACGCCAAAGTGATACTCCACTCCAGAGTCTGTTTCCCGATAGTTGGATAAAACTTTGGCACCGGCATTGAGAACCAGCACGTCCCAGTTCTTGTGTGTTCGGATAAACGATGGCGCGAAAGCTCTCACGCTCGATTGATCTGATAAGTCCAGGGTCAAAGCCGAAATCTGACCGTCGGGGAACTCGGACTTCAACCTTGCCACGGCCTTATCGCCCCGCTCACTATTTCGGCTGGTGATCACAACCTCATAGCCAAGTCTGAGCAATCCTCGGGCGGTTTCGAAGCCCAGGCCAGTGTTGGCTCCTGTGATAATCGCTAGCGGCATGGTTCAAGGCTAGGTCAGGAATAGCAAAAGCCGATTCGTTGTTTACCTAGAGGCACGGTGTTTGGGGTCAAAAGAGCTCGAAATACCGTGGCATAATAAGAAAAGACCCAGTCAGACGGATTTATCCGACTTGACATGGGTCTTAGTAATGCCCGGAAAAACCTTCCGGCGAGAGGACCAATTGGCAAAAGCTCCTGCAGCTCCAAAAAAAGAAGCCCGCACTGCGGGTTCTAAGAGCGTGCCTAAGAAGGTAGCCGGGAACCTTAAAACCGCTAAGCCGGTTGCAAAAACTTCCAAACCAGCAAAAGCTGTTGCTAAGCCAGTTGCTAAGGCGAAAGCAACTGCAAAATCTGTCAAACCGGCAGCCAAGACCTCTGCAAAAACTTCTAAAGCTACACCTGCATCCAAATCGGCAAAGGCAAGTGCTGTTTCAAAAAACACCAAGGCAGTTAAGGGTTCAACCGGTCCTTCTGCCAAGACTTCCAAAAAAGAAGTTAAGGGTAAGGCAGGAAAACTTGGCTCTAAAGGCAAGGCACTGCTTGATGATGAACTTGAAGATGATGAAGATATCGAACTTGAATCTGTCGAAGACATTGTCGCTGACGTTGCCGAAGCGGTAGACATCACCGCTGTTGAGACCGAGCTTCCAGCAGCTGATGAAGTTGAAGAAGTTGTTGTTCCGGGCGGTGGATTTGTTCTTTCAAACACCGAAGACGATGACATTCCTACTCAGAGCACCACAATCACCGGTGCAACCGCTGACCCAGTAAAGGATTACCTAAAGCAGATTGGTAAGGTCGCCCTTCTAAATGCAGAGCTAGAAGTAGAGCTCGCCAAGAGAATCGAAGCTGGTTTGTTTGCCGAGGAGAAGCTAGCGGGTAAGCGCAAACTTGCAAGAGACATGGAACGCGATTTGAAGTGGGTTGTCAAAGATGGCCAGAAAGCAAAATCTCACCTACTAGAGGCAAACCTTCGTTTGGTTGTTTCGCTGGCAAAGCGATACACCGGAAGAGGAATGCAGTTCCTTGACCTAATCCAAGAGGGAAACCTTGGACTTATTCGTGCAGTAGAGAAGTTTGACTACACCAAGGGTTACAAGTTCTCAACATATGCCACCTGGTGGATTAGACAGGCCATCACACGTGCAATGGCAGACCAGGCTAGAACCATTCGTATTCCAGTTCACATGGTTGAAGTGATCAACAAGCTAGCTCGAGTTCAGCGCCAGCTGCTTCAGGATCTAGGCCGTGAACCAACTCCTGAAGAACTCGCAAGAGAGCTTGATATGACCCCTGAAAAGGTCGTAGAGGTCCAGAAGTATGGACGCGAGCCAATTTCACTTTCTACTCCTCTCGGAGAAGACGGTGACAGCGAGTTCGGTGACCTTATCGAAGACACCGAAGCTGTTGTCCCAGCCGATGCAGTAGGTTTCACAATGCTGCAGCGCGAGCTAGAACGAATTCTTCAGTCTCTTCACCCGAGAGAAGCCGGAGTTATCAAATCACGCTTCGGACTTGGAGATGGAGTTCAAAAGACTCTTGACCAAATCGGCGAGGAATTCGGTGTCACCCGAGAGCGAATCCGACAGATAGAGTCCAAGACCATGTCGAAGCTAAGGCACCCGTCACGCTCCCAAATGCTGCGTGACTACTTAGACAACTAGATAACCTTGAGGCTTTCTCTTGCAGTTTTAGTCGGCAAACTAATTCGTATTGTCGCCAAACTGCGAGGCGGGGGATCGGCAATTCCTGGCCGCATCGCCATGATCATCGAACCAAAACTTCTCAGCAAAACTCTTGGCGCTCTCAAGTACGGCGTCATCTTCGTTTCGGGCTCCAACGGTAAGAGCACCACTACCTCTTTGGTCGCCGGAACTCTCGCCTCCCAAGGACTCAAGGTTTTTAGCAATCCCTCCGGTGGAAACATGCCCCAGGGCATTGGCTCAGCTGTGATTGGCAAAGCTTCGCTTTCTGGCTTACTCGATGCAGATGTTGCGGTCCTTGAAGTCGATGAAGCTTACGGTGAAGTTTTGGCTCCATTTATCGCACCCAGTTGGGTTGTTCTGACAAACATTCAAATTGACCAGCTCAATAGGTTCTTTGAACCAGATCGCGTGGTTGGAATGTTGCTGGCTGCAGCAAGCAGTGCAACAAAAGGTGTAGTAATCAACGGGTCAGATGCAAATCTCGTTGATATCGGATTGATGCTCGCCGAAGTTCCTGTAGCCCAGATTCAGGTATCCGACAAAGCTTTGGCTAAATGGCCGGCTGGAGCACTAGCGGCTCCGAGGTTTGGCAAAGGAGATGTTGTAAACGACATCCCAGTTTCAGTTTCAGTTATTGAAGAGGTCGATGGAGTTGCAACGCTGTCGCTTGGCGGAGTAATAGCATCTGTGAAACTTCCAGGAAAAGGTTTGCACTTTGCCATCGATGCGGCTTTGGCGTTTTCTGTCGCAGAGCGAATTCTTGGCACTTCTTTTGACATGCAGGCTGCCTCGGCAGCTATTTCAGTACAACAGACCGTTTACGGTCGTGGTGAAGTAGTAAATTTTCAGGGCGTGGAGATTCAGATTCTCATGATGAAAAACCCTTCAAGCATGCGAGCCACATTGGTGGCGATGGAAGATCCAGAAACTGCGATTTGGATTGCAATGGACGAGGGAACACCTGATCCATCATGGATTTTCGATATTGACCTGGCTCGAATTGGTCAGGTCAGAATGATTTCTGGCTCTCGCGCCTGGCACTGGGCCACACGCCTTAGTTACCTGGGCAAATCCATTGAGAAAGTTCAGCCCGATAGCAAGCAGGCGCTTGCCGAGTATGTTGCATTTTTGAAAACCAGTGGCAAGCGCGGAACCCTATTGACGAACTACGAGCAAATGATGGCTATTCGCAAGCTGATGGGCTTTTTGGATCTGGAGAGTGGGAAATGACCATCAGATTCCTGCACCTTTTTCCTTCCCAGTTAGGCCTAAACGGTGAAACTGGAAATCTTGACGCTTTGGTTGCAAGACTCAAATGGTCAGGTGTTGAATCAAGAGTCGAAGAGTTTGACGGTTCGGGATCTATTGCCTCAAACATCGACGCAGTGTTTATCGGTTCTGGAACACTCGCCGGAGCTCTCGAAGCACTTGAATTAGTCGAGGGCCAAGCCTCGAAGCTAAGAGAGCTTGCCTCTGACGGAGTTCCATTTTTGGCCCTTGGATTGGGCTGGGAGATCCTGGGCGAGAGTATTGAGCTACTCGATGGCAGAACGGTTGCTGGGGTTGGAATTTTCCCTTCCCGAAGTCAGCGGTTAGCTATTCGTGCTTCGAGTGAAAGCTACGGCTATGACCAGAGTGGGAATCTAACAACGGGTTACGCTAACCACTCATCAGAAATTGAACTTTTGAGTAATGCCCAACCACTGATCTCACTAAAGTCTGGATTTGGAAACAGCTCGAGCAAGTCTGCTAGAGAAGTACCGGGCGAGGGTCTTCTTGATGGAAATTTGATGGCTGCAAGATTGAATGGTCCGCTGCTACCAATGAATCCACACCTTGCGGATCAGTTTTTAGCGATTGTGGCGAAAAAATCTGGCTTCAAGTATCAACAGGTCAGTGCAGAGGCAAAAATTGCCGATGACTACGCCGCTAGCGCCAGAGCTGAACTAAAGCAGCGACTAACGCGCTAGAAGCTTGTCGGTCTCGTCAAGCCATGCTTTTGCGATGGGCTCTAGTTTTTCCTTATTGGCCTTGCCGTGGTGGGCACAAAACAACAGTTCTCCGGTTGCAAGAGAGACCTTAATGTAGGCCTGCGCACCGCAAACGTCGCAGCGATCGGCTGCGTTAAGGGTGGAACCTAGGTTCGGTGCTGTTGCTTCAACTGGTTGCATGTGTGTATCCCTTCTGAGCTAATCTCAACACACACATCTGACTTTTTAGTCCATTTAGAGCCTCTTTTCGCTAAAAGCGAAGTATTTTCCCCGTCATGGGTGTTGGTTTCAAGACCCACCCGTGGTCGAGCTTAAGATTCTCAAGTGGCAAGCGAAGACTACTCAGCAAGGCACCTCTCGGTCCTTGAAGGCCTAGAGGCGGTTCGTAAACGTCCTGGAATGTACATCGGTTCGACCGATGGGCGCGGTCTCATGCATTGTCTATGGGAAATAATCGACAACAGCGTCGATGAGGCCCTCGCCGGACACGGTAAAAAAGTAGTCATTGAGCTTCAAAAAGACGGCAGCGTAACCGTTGAAGATAACGGTCGAGGCGTCCCAGTGGACATTGAACCAAAAACTGGCCTTTCGGGTGTTGAGGTTGTTTTCACCAAACTGCACGCAGGTGGAAAATTCGGTTCGGGTTCCTATGCGGCTTCCGGTGGACTTCACGGAGTAGGTGCCTCCGTAGTGAATGCTCTTTCCGAGCGGCTAGATGTTGAAGTCGATCGAAACGGACAAACCTATTCAATGTCTTTCAGGCGCGGGGAGCCTGGGGTGTTTGATGACAAAAAAGGCATTTCTCCAACTAACCCTTTCAAGCCGTTCGTCAAGAAAAGCGAACTCCAGATTTCCGGCAAGGTCGCAAAGACAAAAACAGGTACCCGAGTTCGCTACTGGCCAGACCCACAAATCTTCGTAAAGGAAACTGCCTTTGATCTAAAGGAAGTTGAAGATAGAGCTCGTCAAACCGCCTTTTTGGTTCCTGGGCTTGTAATCAGTTTGAGCGATAAGCGCACCGCTAAGGGAATCAAGCAGGAGTTCAAATTTGATGGCGGTATTTCAGAATTTGTGAACTACCTAGCACCTGA
>Ga0247843_1001233_pt1 | contig 53608 bp, 59 predicted proteins | sample LaCruzMarch2017__FD_192420 | JGI IMG/M metagenome (GOLD analysis project Ga0247843, IMG submission 192420) | Freshwater microbial communities from meromictic Lake La Cruz, Castile-La Mancha, Spain - LaCruzMarch2017_8m | ecosystem: Environmental > Aquatic > Freshwater > Lake | place: Spain...
TTTGCAAGGCATGTAAACCAACATATAGTTATTATATTCAATATGTTATTTATATTAAGTCTTTACAGAACTTGCAACAGTATTTTGAAATGTTTTTAGGGGGTTAATCAGATTGCAACAGTCTCATTGTAACAAAAACTTAACAAATCTTTGCTGTATCATTGTGATTTTGTTTGCTATTATTAAGATAAATCAACGGGAATTGTAGCAATGGCAGAAAGTTTAATCCTTCCGAGCGAAAAATCGCCGAGCTTCTTCAACAAAGATGCTTTGTTGTGGGGATTGCTTGCTAGTAACGTTATACCTTTTTTCGGACCTGTAGCCGCAACTTCAATCGGCGTTGGTAGCATGATGGTCGGAGGTTGGCTCGGACATTCTCGCATGGAAGAAGAAGCCCGTGAAGGTAAGGCTGTAAAAGAGCCGAGTTTTTTCAATAAATCAGCCCTAATCGGCGGCGGAATCGGCGGCTGGCTAGGCTGGGCTGGAGGAATTGCAGCTGCTGCAATAACATACGGGGTACCGGCACTTTCTGCAGCATTAGCTCCCGGAGCTTCAGTTGCAATTGCAACAGGAACTTTAATGACTTTTGCACCTGCGGTGGTAGCTTCATTAACGGTTGTGGCGGCAGGTCTTGCAATCGGTACTATTGCAGGGCTGCTAATAGGAGGATTTTCCGGCAAAGCCAAAATGGCAGAGGAATATCAAGCTGCCGAGCAATATCAAAGCCAACGCTCGCAGTCTCCGCAGCAAGAACTTTCATTATCGAAGAAGAAAGAACTCGGCTTGCCGTTACCCGAGTTTGATAATCATCTCGCTACCAATAACTCCAAGGCTGACGCAGTAGCACAAAACAGAGCCATCACTCCGCAAACCTCAAAAGCAGTCGGATAAATAACCCTAAAATGATCTGGCTAAAAATGGTCGGGGTGGCGGGATTTGAACCCACGACCACCAGTCCCCCAGACTGATACGCTACCAGGCTGCGCTACACCCCGAAAAATAATCGATACCACTCATAAACAAAAATTTATTATTTGCAAGATCGCAAAAATATTATTTACCCAAAAATAAAAAATTTGCTATGTTAATTGCTCAAAATCTAATCGGAACAATCATGAGCAATAATAACATGCTAGAATCAAAAGAAATTAGCAAAAATTTCTCCTATATATTCCTCGGGATTTTATCGATTATTGCAATTTTTATTCGGGTAAACGGTGCAAATGATTATTATTACCACCCCGACGAATTCTTTATCATAAATATTGCAAAAGGAAATAATATCGGCGAAGTTTTAAGATTTTCGCTTTTTGAAACCCACCCACCACTTTATTATATATTTTTACATTATTGGATACAAATATCGCAAGAAATGTGGTTTGTGCGTGGATTATCATTGCTTTTTGGGATTGCCCTGATTCCGCTATATTACCTCATCGGCAAAAAACTCGGCGGTGAAGTTTGCGGTCTTTGCGTTGCAATATTAGTCGCATTTTCGCACGGAGCGATCAATCAATCTTACGTAGCTCGACAATACACGGTATTTTTATTTTTTATCTCCTGTTATTTTTATTGGTATCTAATTTGGAAGGAAAAACTTGCGACCTCTTTACCCTTGAGTTCTAAATTCAAATTCTGCGGTTTTTTGTTGGCTTTACTTGCCTGTTTAAGCCATTTTTCAGCAATATTTGCAATATTTACTATTGCAGCTTATGAAAGCGTATTTTTATATAAACACAAAAAATCAAGAAACTTAGCATACTGGATAGCTGTAAATATTGCCTTGGCTTTGATATATATAATAATTCAATATATATGGCGGGACGGCAATGCAGTTTTAACATTACAGGTTTTTTATGAAGCTTATGTAAAAAATGGAAAAATATCTATAAGTGATTTATTAGGGCTTGGACCTTCTGCTCCGATCATAAATTCTTACTATGTTGTGCCGAGCCATATATGGGTATTTGCGATACTTGCAATGGCTTTTGTGGTTTTAAAACGCAATATAAACATCAAACCTATATTTCATTTATTATTGATTGCATTTGCCCTCGAAGTTTTTCTAACCGCAAGCGGAATATATCCGTTCCTTAATTCGAGAAGAACAATTTGGATTTTGTTGTTTGTAGTGCCTTTCTCAGGGCTGGTTATCTCTGAATTTCTCGTTATGGCTGAAGAAAAACTTCAATATAAAAATACAAAAATAATTGGGGTTATATTATTAGCTTTGCTTGCTTTGTTATCATACGATCGTGAAGCAAGATTTTCTGAATCAGGAGACCAAGGAGCAGCTGTTTTTGAATATAATACGATTTCCGAACAAGAAATCAGCGATGTCCGCAAATATTTACAAAATTTGGATAATAAAAGCCTTATTTTACTCGGAAGAAGCGACGTTTTCTTGGTCACAAGCGACAAACAAAATCCTTATAAATTCATGAATAAACAATCATTTAATCCGCAATCTTTAGCTGTGATGCCGTATCATCAAAGCAATATATTATTTGCCGCATCTTATTATCCAAGCCCTATAGAAGAGTTATTAAAGAGTGAAAAAGCAAAAAATTCATTGAATACTGCAGATAATCTTATTTTCCTCAACACGCCTTATATGCCGTCTTTGGCGAGCGATTTAATAGATTGCCAACAATTAGATAAGAAAATCATAGATTTCCCTTATCACGGAGAAAAACGTACATTCGCAAGAAAAGCAACCTCGCACAATATTACGGCTTTAGTGATAGTAAAAAAGCAAGACTTCTTTGAGCAAGTTCTCTCACCGACCGGAAAAGCAAATAAATGCCTAAAACAAGGAAATTTATGATTGAGAAAACGGCAAAGCACGTTATTGTTTAGATCAGAGCTTACAAGAACAAGAAACTACGGAAAACAAATGAACGAATCGGAAATATTAAAAGAATTTAGCGATGCAGAGGCGATTTTAAAAGGGCATTTTATCCTTTCATCGGGCTTGCACAGCGACACTTATCTGCAATGTGCTAGGGTGTTGATGGACACTAAACGTGCCGATCGCCTATGTTCAAATCTTGCCCAAAAAGTAAAAGAAAAATTCCCGGGCGTGGAGTTTGATTTAGTGGTTGCCCCTGCCATGGGCGGAGTAATCGTCGGATATGAAATGGGCAGACAGCTCGGTGTAAATTCGATATTCTGCGAACGTGAAAACGGCAAATTCACCTTCCGCCGTGGCTTTGATATAAAACCCGGCAGCAAAATCTTGCTGGTTGAAGATGTTGTGACAACTGCAAAATCTTCGCTTGAAACAATCGAATGTATCAAACAATACGGAGGCGAAGTTATTACCGAAGCTTGTTTAATTGATCGAGGCGAAGGAGCGGGCAATTTACCTGTGCCACTGATTTCATTGCTTAAACTTAACGTAAAAAGCTACAGACCCGACGATTTACCTGAGCATTTGCAAAATCTAGAAGCAATAAAACCCGGCAGTCGCTGGCTTAAATAGACTCATAAAGCTACTCCGCGTTTATGCTCGCTGATCTTGCTGCTTCCAGGCTTAAATGCGGCTTCAAGAATCGCAATTGCATTATGCGGATTGCAACTTCCGCACATGAATATGTCAATCGCAATATAAGATGTCTCCGACCAAGTATGGATAGTTATATGCGACTCGGCAAGCACCGCAACCCCGGTTACACCGTGATTCTCGCCAAAGCTATGCAGATTAACCGAAAGTACGTTTGCATTACACGCATAAGCTGCGGCTCTTAAAGTTTGTTCGATAAATTCGATATTTTGCAAATTACTTGCATCAAAAAAATCTACCAATAAATGCAAGCCGGGTGCAACATATGAATTCATGAATTTTCTCGGTTTTTATTGGTCATCGGATAGCGACGATCGCTACCGAGAGCCATAGAGGTTATTTTAGCTCCGGGAGCGGACTGAAAACGTTTATATTCGGAAAGATAAAGCAAGCGTACAACTTTGTTTACCGTATCTGTGTCAAAGCCATTTGCAATTATTTCACTCGCAGATAATCTTTGCTCAATCAAAAGTTCTAAAATAGCATCTAAAATATCGTATGGCGGCAGGCTATCTTGATCCTTCTGATCGGGTCGCAATTCTGCCGAAGGGGCTTTAGTGATAATACGCTCGGGAATCACCGGGCTTTGCAAATTCCGCCAAGCAGCCAAACGATACACCAGAGTTTTATAGATGTCTTTTAAGACATTATAACCGCCGCACATATCACCGTAAATAGTTGCGTAACCGACTGCCATTTCCGATTTATTACCGGTGGTAAGCAACATTGATTTTTCTTTATTGCTGATCGCCATCAACAAATTACCACGTATACGGGATTGGATATTTTCTTCGCTTATATCTTTGGGCTTGCCTGCAAATATCGGAGCCAAAGCTTGCTCGAATCCGCTCATTAAAGCTGAAATATCTATCGACTCAATCTCAATACCGAGCATCTTTGCACATAAAGCAGCATCGTCCAAACTTTCTTGCGAAGTGTATGGCGAAGGCAGCATAAACGCCTTAACATTTTGCTTACCCAAAGCATCAACTGCAACTGCGGCAACAAGAGCTGAATCAATCCCACCGGAAAGCCCAAGAATCACCGATTTAAAGCCGTTTTTGTTTACATAATCATGCAAGCCGAGTTTTATTGCCGAATAAATTTCCGCTTCTAATTTCTGCGTATTTTTAGGTTGGGAATCATTCAGTAAGGGAAATTCTACAACCGAGAAATCTTCTTCAAAAGCAGCCAATTTATCGATTATTTTACCGTGAGAATCAATCACGAATGAATTACCGTCAAAAATTATTTCGTCCTGCCCGCCGATTTGATTGACGTAAATAAACGGCTTGCAGGTAATGGCAACAAACTGCTTAACCACTGCCGCTCTTTTTTCAACTTTACCGATTTCGTAAGGGGAAGCATTGATTGCAATTTGCAAATCAACATTTAAGAAATTTTCGGCGATCTCGCTATGCCAAACATCTTCGCAAATAAGAATCCCCAATTTATGCCCACGCCAATCGAGAGTTTGAGGATGCTCGCCCTGGGAAAACAAACGTTTTTCGTCAAATATCCCATAATTAGGCAGATTATGCTTATGAATGATATGTGATATTTTGCCGGCGTCGAGCAAAAAAGCTGCATTATAAATTTGATCGCCGACGCAATCAACTCCGCCGCATAATATCGCCGCCCCTCCGAGCGTAAGCTCGGCAAGCGATTGTAAAGCCGAAATCGCATGACTTTGGAAATTCTTTTGTAGAATTAAATCTTGCGGAGGGTATCCGGTAATGCACATTTCAGAAAACACAACCAAGTCTGCACCTTGTTGCAGTGATTTGGCATACTCTGATTTTATTTTTGCAATATTGCCGTCTATATCGCCGACGACAAAATTTGATTGGGATAAAGCAATTTTTATATTCATATTTACGAATTAAATCGCTTTATCGCTTCAATCAAGAAAAACCGTTAAACTGCGGCAAAATTATTCTGCTCGGCTTGCAGACCGCCGACATTTCCGTAGAAATAAATATCGGAAGAAACAGGTTGTTCGACTGTACTACTTGCAAGATATAATTTAACTTCTTCTAATGAGGGGTATGAAGGCGTTTCTATATCAAAATGAATCTTTGTATCAAAGAAACCAAGATCGACACAGCTATTTTTATAAGTCATAGAATTAGCAATCGGAGAAACTGCAAATAATTTTTCAACCCCACTTGCAGAAGCTTTGCGGAATAAATGCTGAATTAGTCGCAATTTATTTGCATCATTATCAAATTGTGGCAAAAATGACAGCCATGAAACTTGACCATATGTCATTTCTTTTTGTTTAAGTTCGGGAAAATATTTGTCTACCCGGAAATCATTGATTTCCAAAGGCAAAAGAGTCGGTCTGCGTGGACTGCTGATGAATAATCTTGCTCCGCCGATGCAGAAATTACCCATTCTTGCAATCAAGACATGACCGTTACGGTCATACTCACTCTCAGCCCCGTTAAAATTAGGAGCATAATATACAGATTTTAATTCACGCTCACGAATATTATAATATTGACAAAGAAGCCCGGGGTCTTTAGTAAACTCAAACGAAATATTACCGTTCATTTCGTCTGACTTAAAATGGTATAATTTTTTCAGAGATGAGAATCTTTGCCCCATTTCAACCAAGGCGATTTGTGGATTATTATATTTTGAAATTTCTGAACTGAGTTGCATAAAGTCGCCCCTGTCTTGTTTTTATATTATTGGCAGGTGTGCCGTTTTCGCACGTCTATTGAATCCAGATAGACAAAATATGTTGCTTATTTGCAACAGATTTATGCTAAGCTATTGATGTTTGGAAAACCACTGTTGCATTTTTGCAACAGTTAAAAATATTTTTATCGATTTTGCATTTTTTTGTTAGGTTGCAAATTCACACGGCTCAACAATTTAATAATTAGTATTTCTACTTTTTATTGATGTACGTTAGCTCGTCATTACCTTCAATTCAGTAAGAAAAAGGGTAATCTCGTGAGATAGCCCTATAATTGCTTTGCAATTCGGGCGATGACGAAATAATTGATAAAAAGTAGTTTACTATAGGCTTTACAAATTCAAATTACGGGAATTAAGCAGGGTGGGTTTTTGCCCATTGTTTAAGCACATCATTCATAACTGTTTGCCAGCCTTTGCCACGAGCTTTCAAAGCAGCCAGCACATCGCTGTCTAGTCTTGCCGTAATGCTTACTTTGGGATTTTCCGCTTTAGGTCTACCACGCAAGCGTAATGCAGCTTTGCGGGCTGCTTCCGGCAATTCATTTATACCATACATTGTTTTCCCCATAGATTCCCACTCTTTATCAGTGAGTGATTTGTGTGGGTCTGGTGCCTTATTATACTTCATAACGCTTCCTTTCTCTTTTATTGGCTTTACGAAAACTAATAGGTCTGAGTTCACCGTCTCGCTCAGTCCATACCAAGACATAAAGGCGGTTATTCCTCATACCGTAACTTACATAGCGAACTTCGCCGTAATCAAGGCGATCGTCAATCCTCGTAATAGCGGTTTCCAGCTCAAATTCTGCAACGGCATCAAAAGAAATTCCATGTTTAGCGATGTTTTCTTGATTTTTGATATCGTTGTATTTGTCTTTCATACATTTAATTGTAATTACAAAAAATACAAAAGTCAAGAATTGATGTTTTTGCCCTAATAATATATATAGTAATTCCCCTTTTGAATTACTATAAAAACCGCCTTCGTAAATGGCGGTTTTACGCTGCTGAGCAAGCGGACAACCTTTTTATTTGAAGCAAATAAAAAGGAGAAATACTATAGTCTTTCTATTTTTTATTGGTTTGCTCCAACTCGTCATTACCTTCAATTTAAGGCATAATGGACAAAATTGTTATACCGCATTTATTGCGGTATCTAGCATTAAAAAAACAGACCACGTGACAAGCACGGGGTGACAAATAAGGGTAATCTTGAATTCGCCCTAATGCTATCGCATTCTGGCGATGACGATATCATTGAAACAAAATACTGTAGTTTGCTATCCCTGCATTCACATGAATACCAAGCTACAAATCAACATATAGAACTAGAATTTAACACTCGCTTTTACCAAAACACTTCTGCCGATTAACTCGGGGGCTTGATAGATAAACGGTGAATATTCAACATGCTGAGCCTGCAAAAGATTCTGCCCGATCAATCTCAACTCCAACCAATCATTGGGTATATATGCAATCCCAGTGTCGAATCTAGCATAACCAGGAACATTTAATGCAGGCAATCTCTCAACCAAGTAAAGCATATTACTCAAACGCCATTCCTTAGAAATATCATAATACGAACTTAAATTAAGTTGCTGTTTCGGAGTATTGCCCTCCGAAGTGACCAAACTCGCTCCGATTATATTAAGATGTGAATAGTAAATAGTGTAATTTGCATGTAAGCGGAGATCACGCATCGGCTTAGCATCGATCGCAAGTTCAATCCCGTGGGTTTCACCGCTATTTGCATTTCCTACTATCAAAGGAATATTAACATAATTGCCGACCAAAGGATCATAAGCAAGCGAAGGCTTACCAGATGCAAGCGAAGCTAGTTTGCTATAATCATTATAAAATACCGCAAAATCTGCTGCATATAGACTATTATGCTGGAAGCGATAACCTGCTTCATAAGCAGTTAAAACTTCAGAAGCCGCATTTGGACTTCCATGCTCGGAAATTATCCTTGATAGTCCAGATGAAGGCATGGAGGATAAAACAAGATTTATATCCTGATTAGTTTGGTTAGGTGCATGAACAGCACGCGAAACCGAGAGCCAACCGGTTTGTTTTTTTGACGGAGTCCAAGAAAGCTTAATGCTCGGCTCATATTCAAAACCGCTATAAGCGTTATGCTCGAGCTTAGTTCCGACGGTTAAAGCCAGAGTTCGCGGAATAATCTTAATATTATCCTGAACAAATCCGCTGAATAAATTATCAACCCGATCTTCAGGAGTATAGCCGATATAGAAACTATTACCGAATCCGCTATCTATAACACGATAACCTGCACCGTAAGTTACATTATTGTAATCATTTACCCAAAAATCATGCTGCAAGTCAAAGTCAAAAGTTTGTGTATGCTGTGCCGCCCCTACATATTCGGTCTTTCTGACCACATTATCATAATAAAACTGACCGGTAAGTTTTGAATCTTTGGCAAATGAATGTTTCCATTTTGTAGAAAAATTTGCACCGCTTACACTATCGGTATCGTCTACTGCTTTATATAAAGTAGGAGAAATAGCCGAAGTAACCGGCAAATAACGTTTAGTCGATTGCTCTCCTTTATAAGTATCACCTATAAAAGTGAATTTATCATTCTCTAAATTATCAGTATCGATACGGAAACCGCCTTGACCGTTGTTCCATTGATCATTAGCACCGCCGCCAGATTTAAGATGCTGTTGATTATAGTCAAAATATTGACCGTAACTTCTATAGGCAACTCCGTCTTTTACATCACCGTAACGTGCAGCAACCGAAGCTCGCAAATCGTTACCGACCGTAACTGTTGCCAATTTTCCGACCGTATCGGCAGCACTTTTGGTCACGATATTGATAACACCGTTGACCGCATTTGCTCCCCATAACGTAGCTCCCGGACCTCTGATAACCTCAATACGCTCGATATTTTCCAACATCACATTTTGAGTATCCCAATTTGTTCCCGAAAAAACCGGGTTATAAACAGTTCTACCGTCAATCATCACCAAAAGTTTATTGGCGAATTGTCCGTTAAAACCGCGTGAAGTAACCGCCCAATTATGAGCTCCAGATTGTGCAACCTGCAAACCCGGAACCATACGAAGTAAATCGGGAATATTTTGTGCACCTGATTCTTCAATATCACGCTGACGAACTATATATAATGCGTTTGGAGACTCGGCAGCCCTCTCACCCCTTCTCGACAAAGAAGTTATCTCCTGACCGATAAGATCCGGAACATTATTTTGTGAGTTGCTATCCGCAGCAATTGCTGCAGCAAAAGGCAGAAAAGAAATAACCAAACCGGTTAGAATTTTATTACTCATCATAATCTCCATAAAATGGTTCATTTTGCAACGTTCAAAACGGACGATATGTAATAATAATTAAAAAACGGTTAACTTTTCTCCTAAAAAATAAATATTCATGCAATTTAGTCTTATTTATTGATATTTTTGCAACAATTTTAGTAAAATTTGATGCTTTTCTCCTTCAAGCTCGCCGATCGCATCGCAAATTTGTCTCATTTCAGGCATTTTACCATTACAATGGAGAATAATATCACAACCTGCGGTAATCGTTTGAGCTGCGAGATCGCCTAAATCACCTTTTAATGCTTTCATCGATAAATCGTCCGACATTAAAAGCCCTTTAAAGCCGATTTCATTACGAATTAGCTCGATTACTTTAGGCGAAAGCGTGGCAGGAAGTTTATCGTCGATTGCGGTATATAGAATATGAGCAGTCATCGCCAAAGGCAAGTAAGCCAAAGCTTTAAACGGAACAAAATCACTTTTACGGAGTTCTTCGAGTGATGCCGTAACTATCGGTAAATCCTCGTGACTGTCGGCATTTGCCCGTCCATGTCCGGGGATATGCTTCAACACCGGCAAAACTTCGTTATCCATCATACCCCGTGCCATTGCTTCGGCAAGAATGCTGACTTGGTGGGGTGAATCCCCGAACGCACGGTCGCCGATAATATCATGTGAGTCTTTTACCGGAACGTCGGCAAGCGGCACACAATTAACATTTATGCCGACTGCCCGTAAATCTCCCGCAATCGCTTTGGCATTATTATATACTGCATGTTTTGCGGCTTGGATCGACTCTTCGGCAATTTCGGCAAAATGTCCTGCCGACGGATATTCTTTCCAATGCGGCGGCTTAAGCCTTGCAACCCTTCCGCCTTCTTGATCGATAAGTATGAGAACGTCTTTACGCCCGACTACTTCACGCAATGAATCTGTGAGTTTTTTAACCTGCTCGGGATTATCGCAATTACGGGCAAATAAAATAAAGCCGAGCGGATTGGTTGCAGCAAAAAATTGTTTTTCTTCATCATTCAACTCTAAGCCGGATATTCCGAGTATCGCAGATTTTACGCTTTGCATAAATTATCCCAAATTATCATAAAACGATTTAACGAATTGTTCGGATTGCACAAGCGGTTGCTTGTTGAGCAGCTCAACCAGAGCTGAGCCGACCACTACGCCGTCGCTAAAAGCTGCAATTTCTTGAGCTTGAGCAGGAGTTCTAATTCCGAACCCGACCGCTACCGGCAATTTGGTTTTCGACTTAATATGCTCAACCCGTTTTTTGAGTTCGGATATATCGGCAGATTTTGTCCCCGTAACCCCGGCAATCGAGATATAATAAAGGAAGCCGCCGGCATTTGCGGCAAGTTTGGCAAGTCGATCGTCGTCTGTGGTCGGAGCTATCAGGCGGATAAGTTTTAAATCATATATCTTGGCAACATCGACAAATTCGGCTTCTTCCTCGGGCGGAAGATCAACGAGAATCACCCCGTCTACTCCTGCTGCGCTTGCATCGATGCAAAATTTCTCCACTCCGTAACTATATACGGGATTATAATATCCCATGAGAATTATCGGGGTTTTGGGATCGGATTTACGAAATTCTCCGACCAAAGCGATAATATCTTTTAATTTAGTTCCTGCTTGCAAAGAACGCAAACCTGCAGCTTGGATCGTTGCACCGTCGGCAGTGGGGTCGGAAAACGGCATGCCGATTTCAATAATATCGCTACCGGCTTTTGCTATACTCGCCAATATTTGCTTGGAAGTTGCAATATCGGGGTCACCGCCCATTACGAAGGTAATTAGGGCTTTGCGTTTTTGTGCCGCCAAATCGGCGAATTTTTCTTCTATACGAATGCTCATATCTGTTTTTAATCCCGTATTTTAGGCAAAATATTTTGCAAAGATTCTTTTAATAACGGCATTTGCTTATCTATATGTTCCCAAACCAGCAACATATCTATATCTCCCAAATAATCATGGACGAGAATATTTCTAAATCCTGCAATTGCACGCCAATTTATTTCCGGAATAAGCTTTTTACGCTCATCACTTATTCGAGTGGCAGATTCAGACAATATTTGTAGTTTCCTTAAAACTTCATTCTGCACCATATCATTTTCAAGAAAATCCGCTTTACCGTCTTTTAGAAAACGCTCAATCGCCTCTATCGACTCAATTATATGCAAAATATAAACTTTATCCGAATGTTTGCTCATAATTCTCTCGCATCGGACAAAATATACGGCTCAAGCAAATGGTTTATAGCACGATCCGACACAACATCTACCTTGCGACCGAACATTTCCTCGGCATCAAGCTTAAACTCGATAAAATCATAAATACTTCTACCGTCTTCAAAATGAACCAGCAGATCAATGTCGCTATTTGCCGTATCGTCACCTCTGATTGCCGATCCGAATATACGAATATTATTCACTCCGTGCTTTGCTGCCAAGTCAATCAATTGATTGCGTTTTCCTGCAATTACATCGATTATTTTTGTCATATTTCCACTCCCAAAGCCTTGGCGACCGTAAAAATATCTTTATCGCCGCGTCCGCAGAGATTCATCACCAATATATGTTCTTTGGGCAATGTCGGAGCAAGTTTTAAAACATAAGCAAGTGCGTGGCTGGGTTCTAATGCAGGGATTATACCTTCAAGCTTGGCACAAAGTTGGAATGCCGCCAAGGCTTCGTCATCACCTGCCGATACATATTCAACCCGTCCGCTATCATGCAGCCAAGCATGCTCCGGCCCGATACCGGGATAATCCAAACCTGCGGAAATCGAATGTGCTTCTAAGATTTGTCCATCATCGTCTTGCAAAAGATAAGTTCGGCTTCCGTGTAACACTCCTGCACGCCCTTTGGCGATTGATGCCGCATGTTGCTCACCTTCAATTCCGAGTCCGGCAGCTTCAACACCTATAAGTTTTACATTTTCGTCGTGCAAAAACGGGTGGAATAGACCGATCGCATTAGAGCCGCCACCGATGCAGGCAACCAGACTATCGGGTAATCGCCCTTCGGCTTTGATAATTTGGCTACGGGTTTCCCGACCGATAATCGCCTGAAAGTCACGAACCATTGCCGGGTAAGGGTGCGGACCTGCCGCAGTGCCGATGAGATAAAAAGTATCGTCAACATTACTAACCCAATCCCGCAATGCTTCATTCATCGCATCTTTTAGGGTGCGTGAACCGCTTTCTACCGCAACGATTTTTGCACCGAGCAATTTCATACGAAAAACATTGGGCATTTGGCGTTCAATATCCCTCGCCCCCATGTAAATCACGCATTCGAGACCGAATAATGCACATACGGTAGCGGTGGCAACTCCGTGCTGCCCGGCTCCGGTTTCGGCAATAATCCGCTTTTTGCCCATACGTTTGGCGATCAATGCCTGACCGATGCAATTATTGATTTTATGCGCACCGGTATGATTCAACTCGTCACGCTTGAAATAAATCTTAGCACCGCCGCAATGTTCGGTGATCCTCGGAGCGAAATATAGCGGACTCGGACGACCTATATAATGCTCGAAATAATAATCGATCTCGGCTTGGAAACTCGGATCTAGCTTGGCTTTTTCATATTCTTGCTCAACCTGCAAAATCAGCGGCATCAAGGTTTCGGCAACATATCTGCCTCCGTAAATCCCGAAATGCCCGTTATCGTCGGGTTGGTCAAAACTATTTTTGAGTGTCGATTGCATAATTGTTTTATCTGTGTAAATTTGCTGCTTATAATAATTATGATATCCTTATAAAACAATGAAGCAAATAATCCATATTTTATTTTTAGTAATTCTTACCGCATGTGCCGCAGGTAAGGATTATTCACGTCCGCCGGTCGAAAAAGTTGCGACTTTCAAAGAAGCGGCAAATTGGAAAAAAGCCGAGCCTCGTGACGATAAAATCCAAGCAAAATGGTGGGAAGTATTTGAAGATAAAGAACTAAACCAACTTGCCGAGCAAATTGCCACATCTAATCAAAGCGTAAAAGCTGCGGAAGCCGCATATCGCCAAGCAAAAGCCCTGACTGCGAAAGCAAAAAGTGCGTATTTCCCTAATATTTCCGCCGATGCGGCTCAAAACCGCAACGCAATCGGCAGCAAAGCAAACGACAAATATACAACTTCGCTCGATGCTGCTTGGGAGCTTGATTTATGGGGTAAAATCAGGCGTGAAGTCGAACAGAATCAAGCACTCTCCAAGGCTAGCCTTGCCGATCTAGCAGGAGTTAAACTTAGCATGCAGAACGAATTGGTCGTCGATTATATATCGCTTAGAATGGCAGATGAGCAAAAACGCCTGCTTGCCGCAACTATTGCCAATTACGAAAAATCCCTACAAATGACCAAAAATCTTTATAATTCGGGGGTTAATTCGCAAGAAGACGTTTTGCAGGCAACCGCTCAACTCGAATCGACCAAAACCCAAATTCTCGATGTTGAAATCTCACGAGCGAAATTTGAACATGCAATTGCGGTTTTAGTCGGCAAAACTCCGGCTGATTTTAACATTGCAGCAAACGACTCGATTCCCAAATTACCGCCTACCCCACCTGCAATTGCTGCCGAATTGCTCGAACGCCGCCCCGATATTGCTTCTGCCGAACGTCGGGTTATTGCAGCAAATGCCGCTATAGGTGCAGCAAAAGCGGCATATTTCCCGAGTCTTAAAATTTCAGCAAGCGGAGGTTATCAGAGCAGCTCATTTGTGGATTGGATTAACCTGCCCAACCGAGTATGGTCGATAGGTCCCGACATCGCCCTTAACGTTTTTGACGGCGGACTTCGCAAAGCCCAAAGTAAAGCTGCAATTGCTGCTTATGACCAAAAAGTTGCCGATTACCGGCAAACTATTTTAGCAAGCTTTGCCGATGTTGAGGATAATCTTGTTACATTGCGGCTACTTGAGCAAGCAGCCGATTCACAGAAAAAAGCTAGCGATTCTTCATCGCAAGCAGCAACTATAACCGCAAATCAATATAAAGCCGGAATAGTGAGTTATTTTAATGTTATCACTACCCAGAACAGCGAAATAAACAACAAAACTGCATTGTTAAATATCAATAAACAAAGACTTATCGCAACTGCAAATCTGATTAAAGCACTCGGCGGCGGCTGGACGGAGTAAGTTAAAAACTATCTACCTATAATATCTTCGAGTTTTTTGGCATCTCCGACAGGAGTATATACCGATTTATTGCTTGTATTATCATTAGTTTTTGAATCGTTTTTCTTAGTCTTTTTGCTGGATTGGGATTTTTTCTTCGGCTTAACCGGATCAACTTTTTTTACTTCACCAATCTTCTCAGGCAAAATTTGTTGCGGTGTGGCAATCGGTTTATTATCAATAAGCGGCTGCGATTCAAGCGGCTTAGATTCAATGGGAGCTTGCAAAGGCTTTTTTCCTGCATCGGGTGCAGTCATGCTCGAAGAAATAGTTTTTGAACCGGTTTTTTGTCCCTGAATCGGCGGAATATTGGCAGAAGCAGCAGGATTAGGCAAATTAGGGTTTACCGGCATGTTTAAAGACGGATTTGGCGATGCAACATTAACTCCGGGCAAAGAAATTGCAGGATTTTTAGCAGCTACCGGACTTCCTGCACCGGAACCGCTACCACCGCCACTCGGAGCAGCTGCCGAAATATTATTGGTTATGGCAGGTGCAGGCGTAGCAGTATTCTTGCCGCTTGAACTTGCCGAAGGTGCAGCCACAGGATAAGCAGGCGGATTATTGGTTATATAAACACTACCCTGTTTATCGGGTGTTTTTATAGTCGGCATATTAGTATGCACCTCACCGTAAACAGGGGCTTTTTGCTCTAGCTCGGGTGAATATCCGCTACCGCTAGAGCCTGCAACTACTCCCGCAACTCCTGCCCCGGAATTTGATTTTCCGTAATAAGGTTCACTAGGTTTTTGACTACTTACAACACCATTCTGCCCGGAGCTTCCTGCATTATAAGATGCAGCACCGGGATTAGTTCCGCCGGCCGTAAGACTACCCGAAAGCGAAGGCAAAGCGTAGCTATTGCCGCTTGAAGGAGTGGCTGCACTACCCGAAGCAGGCGGAATATTATTACTTACAACCGGAGTGCTACCGCCGGAAGATTTACCCGAAGCCGAACCGCCCGATTCCTTGGCAGAAGATGCAGGATAATTATTAACCACCGATACGCTCGGTTTATCGGCAATATTTGCTGCATTTACCGGAGAAGGATTAGCATTTTTCCTTGCAGGATTATCTATATTAGAACTTCCTGCATTATAAGACGCATTTCCGGGATTAGTTCCGCCGGTCGTAAGACTGCCCGAAAGCGAAGGTAAAGCATAATTATTACCTTTACCGCTTGAACCGCCCGAAGGAGTTGTACCGCCGCCCGAAGAAGGAGTCGCAGGAATATTATTACTTACAACCGGAGTGCTACCGCCGGAAGATTTACCCGAAGCCGAACCGCCCGATTCCTTGGCGGAAGGTGCAGGATAATTATTAACCACCGATACACTCGGTTTATCGGCAATAGTTGCTGCTTTTACCGGAGAAGGACTAGCATTTTTCCTTGCAGGATTATCTATAGTAGAACTTCCTGCATTATAAGACGCATTTCCGGGATTAGTTCCACCGGTCGTAAGACTACCCGAAAGCGAAGGTAAAGCATAATTATTACCGTTTGAACCTGCTCCCGAAGCAGCGGCAGGAGATCCGCTCGGAATAGTATTATTTGAAACGCTCGGCACAGCCTGCTCGGGTTTACCGTCGCTTGAATAAGAATTCTGTGATTGAGGCGGAATATTATCAGTTGCATATATATCGGGGTTTGCCGTAGCAGCTTGATTTGCAGAAATAGCAGCCTGATTTTTAAGCAATTCTTGTGGATTTAAGGGAAGTTTACCGTCAGAATTAACCGCAATATTTCCGCTTATCGGCGGCAATAAAGAAGTATTTGCTCCGCTATTTTCGCTATTATCAGCATTGCTTGAATTTTCGGTGCCGGGAACTGCATTTTTAGAAACCGAAATCGTCATTTTCTTATTTGGTGTAGTTACTACTTGCTCGCCACCTTGTTCGGGAGAATATTGTGCATAACCCGAAGCAGGATTATTTGCATGGTCGCTATTGATAGAAGGGTTAATCGCATTTTTAACCGGCAACGGATTATTTAACGAAGGACTTAAGGAAACATCTCCAACCCCGGGCTTGAGATTGGGTAACCCTCCTTGCAAGGGATTATTATCACTGATCGAAATATTATTGGTAAGAGCAGGCGGATTACCCTGTTTGTTGGCTGTTGCCGCAGCATCGGGTTTAGCAGCTGCAGATGAAGCCGCAGCCGGTTGGGGAAGGTTATTTACCACCGAAACATTTACAGGAGGCACAGCGGCAGGAGTAGAAGCTTTTGCGGCTGCGGCGGGTTGTGAAGCAGCATCGGGTTTTGCAGTAGATGCAGTGTCAGGCTTTGCCGCAGATCCGGCATTTGCAGGAATATTGTTATTTATTATAATATTCGGCGGAAGCTGCTGTTGTGCCTGCACCTTATTATTTTCTGCAAGAGCAGGAACTTTATCTCCCTGCATATTAGGATCACTAGGTGCAGCAAATGCAGCAGCAACTCCGGGCTGAACGCCTTGCTGATAAACTTGCAGCGGCTGTTGTTGCGGTTGTTGCTGCATATTTGGCGGAATTACAGCAGATTGTGTAATATTATTATTTCCGCCGGGAGCATATACCGGAGCAGGCGACTGCACTATAACTATAGTAGGAGATGCCGAGCCGTTACCTTTTACGGTTTTAACGATTCCGCCCTGTTGAAACGACGATTCAACGCCTTGAGTATATATAACCGTAGAATCCGAAGAATTACCGACTTTTGCCGCAAGTCCGTCTGGAGTCTTGGGATCTTCCTCACGCATACACTGGCTATAAAGAGCTAGCAAAGCATTAGCTTTTTCTTTTTCGTTAATCTCGTAACTATCGGGCTTATTATAAAGTTCAACACGCTTTTTAGCTTGTTCACGACAATCGGAATCCCTATCGGCATAAGCCGAGTCACAAAAACCACACAGTAACAAAAATAATAAAAACCGTTTCATAAAATACTTCTTTTGCAGTAATAATACTCTTATAAATAGATTTCGTCAATTATTCGGCAAATAAATATCGGAATACCAATGCAATCTTCAAATTTACTCAAAAACAAAACTATCTTTGTAACAGGAGCAACCTCAGGCTTCGGTTTGGCATTTGCCAAGAAATTTATTGCCGAAGGCGGCAAAGTAATCGCAAGCGGCAGACGCAAAGAACGTCTGCAAGAACTCAAAGCAGAGCTTGAAAGCGATAATTTACATATATTACAATTAGATGTTAGAAATGAAGATGAAGTTAATGCGGCAATTGCGACTTTACCCAAAGATTTTTCCGACATCGACATATTGATAAATAATGCAGGACTCGCCCTCGGACTTGAACGTACGCCTTATAGCTCAATCAAAGATTGGGAGCAAATGGTCGATACCAATATCAAAGGCGTGCTTTACTGCACTTATGCCATTTTACCTCAAATGCTCGCCAAAAATTCTGGTTATATCGTCAATATCGGCTCGGTGGCAGGCAAATACCCCTACCCCGGCGGCAATGTTTACGGAGCAACCAAGGCATTTATTCGTCAGTTTTCACTAAATTTACGGGCTGATTTACTCGGTAAAAATATTCGGGTTACAAATATAGAACCCGGAATGGTCGAAACCGAATTTTCGGTAGTGCGTTTCCACGGCGACCAAAGCAAAGCCGACGAGATTTATCAAGGTATGCAACCGCTTAGTGCAGAAGATATTGCCGACTCGGTTTTATTCTGCATTACCCGCCCTGCCCATGTTAATATCAATTCACTTGAATTGATGCCGACCGAACAGGCATTTTCACCTTTTGCGGTAAGCCGCAAAGCAACGGAAAATTAAAATGCGGAAATTTTTGGCGACTATTATTTCTGCTTTTTTACATTGCATCATCATTGCAATGCTAAGTTTTGGCGTAATAATATATTATTTCAGCCAAGATTTGCCTGATTATAGCGAGCTTGCCAATTACGATCCCGAAACTATGACCAGGCTTTACGCTGCCGACGGCAAATTGCTCGCCGAATATGCAATCGAAAAACGTATCTATGTCCCGCTGACATCAATTCCAAAACGAGTGATTCAGGCTTTTATTTCCGCCGAAGACAAAGATTTTTATACTAATACCGGCTTGGATTTTAGAGGTATTGCAAGGGCAGTTCGGAAAAATATCGAACATCTCAAAGGCAATAACAAGGCGGTAGCCGGCGGCTCGACGATTACCCAACAAGTCGTAAAAAACTTTCTGCTTACACCGGAAAAAACTTTATCTCGCAAAATAAAAGAAGCGATTTTGGCATTCCGCATCACCCAAGTTTACAGCAAGGATCGAATATTAGAATTATATCTCAATGAGATATATCTCGGCAAAGGTTCATACGGGATTGCTGCATCGGCACTTAATTATTTCAACAAACCGCTCGACGAATTAACGCTCGAAGAAGCTGCTTTTCTCGCAGCACTGCCCAAAACCCCGGGACGCAGTGACCTCGTGCAACAAAAAGAACGCCGTGATTACGTGATAAATCGCATGATGGACGACGGCAATATCACCGCAACCGAGGCAAAAGCGGCAATTGCCAATCCCGTAACTATGAAAAGCCGAGACAAAACCGAAATGGCAAACGGTGATTTTTTTGCCGAAGAAGTACGTCGACAATTGCAAAACGTGTACGGAGATGATGAGCTTTATAAAGGCGGAATGTTCGTAAAAACAACGCTTAATACCGAATTACAAAAATATGCCGAAGACGCATTGCGATATGCACTTATCGAATATGATAAAAGAAAAGGTTATCGAGGTCCAGTTTCACGTTTAGACAATTATAATAATTGGCAAAAAAAATTACAAGACGTAGAAGCACGCAACAAATTACCGCTTTTTAACGGTGAAAAACTTGCTCTGGTTTATGAAAGCAGCAAAACCAAAGCATCGATAATCTTTGCCGATGCAAAAAAAGCAAACCTCGATAAAAACACGGTAAAATGGGTGCAAAGCAAGGGGCTTAACGTCGGTGACGTGATAATCGCAGCTCAAAATGAAGACGGCAAAGATTATACAATTCGGCAAATCCCCCAAGTCAACGGTGCAATGGTGGTTATGGAGCCGGGCAGCGGAAGAGTACTTGCAATGGTCGGAGGCTATAGTTACGGCGGCACCGAATTTAATCGGGCAACCCAGGCAAAACGCCAACCCGGATCATCTTTTAAACCGTTCGTTTATCTCGCCGCAATGGAAAACGGTTTTAACCCTGCTTCGATAGTCGTCGACGAACCGGTTGAAATCAGCCAAGGCAACGGCATGCCGGTTTGGCGACCCGGTAATTATCACGGTGATTATTTAGGGCCGACTACATTACGTGTCGGACTGGAAAAATCCCGTAATGCGATGACGATTCATCTTGCAGAAATGCTCGGAATCGAAAAAGTGATAGATATTGCTAAACGTTTTGGCATTTACGAAAATCCCCCCGAACAATTTTCTATAATCCTCGGAGCGCAAGAAACCACTTTGCTCAAACTCGTCAATGCATACTGCATGCTTGCCAACGGCGGCAATCAGGTCACTCCTTCACTGATCGAAAAAATAGATGATCGCAACGGAAAAACAATATTGCGACTTGATAAACATAATTGTCCGACATGCAGAATCAACGGTGAAGATAAAAATACTGCTAATATAAATCCCCCTACCATGATCAATGAAGCAAAACCGATTGCCGACCCCAGAGCAATCTATCAAACCGTTTACATGATGCAGGGAGTAGTCGAACACGGAACTGCAGCAGCGGCAAGAAAACTCAATAAAATATTAGCTGGCAAAACCGGAACTACAAACGAAAGTCGCGACACCTGGTTTATCGGATTTTCTCCCGATTTAGTTGTCGGAACTTTTATAGGGTATGATCAGCCGCAAACTATGGGCAAAAAAGAAACCGGCGGTAGTGTTGCATTGCCTGCTTTCATTAAATTTATGGAAAAAGCTCTCAAAGACAAACCTTCAAAAGCTTTTGATGTGCCTGAAGGAATTGAATTCGCAAAAATAGATAAGAAAACAGGTTTGCCGCCGACTCCGGGTGATGACGGAAAAATTATTTTAGAAGCCTTTAAACAAGGTGAACAAGCGAGTCCAGATAATCCGACCCCGATACCCGATTTAAGCAAAGAAGCTATCGAAAATATAATCAACGACAAAAAAGATTTTGCTACTCAATTGAAAAATTTTGATATAGAAGAACATAGACATTACAAACCTTTACAGGAAAAGAATTCTCAAGAAGGCAAAGGCACCGGCGGATTATATTAACATTTAAGAAATCGATTCTATGCACCAAGACAAACGCTTAACCAAAAGACTAATAAGTTACTGGGAAAATCTTCGCAAACAAGATGTTTTGCCGGGTTGGAATAAATTCAACCCGGCAGCCTTGGCAGATATTATGGGGCAATGCTGTATGTGGAAAGTTGAAATTAGCGATAAAAATAATAATTCTCAGCTTTATACATATGAATATATCGGCGAAGATGTTCAAAAAGCACTCGGCAGAGATCTAACCGGAAAAATATTTTCTCCCAATGTAAGACCTTTCCCTGCGGCAAGAATCGTAAAACGTATAAATGAAATAGTAGAAAGTAAAAATCCGATCCTTGATGAAGGAAACTTCGTAAACGAAAAAAACAAAACCATAAAATTCCGTAGTTGCTTGCTTCCATTCGGAACAAAAGAAGGTGAAGTTACCAATGTTTTGCTTGGTTTATCTTGGATAGAGATTTAAGGTTGTGTCGTTATTTCTACTATAGTGTTTCTCCTTTTTATTTAGAGAAAATAAAAAGGTTTGTACGCTTGGCTATCGCAGCGAAAAACCGCCGTTTACGAGTCTTAGTTTACGAAGGCGGTTTTTATAGCAATTAAAAGGTTAATTGCTATAGAGCTTCAGCGAAATATTAACACAACCTAACCCTTCGGCGTGCAAAGCGAACGTGAGCCTTTATCTTCCATAAATTCGATGATTTCCTGCACCGGTGCTACTTCTTTGAATGCATCTTGTACTTTTTGCGAACGTTCAAACAAAGTTCCGTTTTCGGCATCAAACAACATTTTGTAAGCATTACGAAGTGCGTGGATAGTTTCACGGTCAAAATTGCGTCTTTTAAGCCCGACCAAATTAAGTCCGGCAAGTGCTGCACGCTCACCGATCACCGAACCGTAAGGTATAACATCGTTTTCAACGCCCGACATTCCGCCGATAATCGCATGTTTACCGATCCGCACGAATTGATGCACCGCAGCAAGACCGCCGATAATTGCGAAATCTTCAACAATTACATGCCCGCCCAAAGTTGCATTATTCGCCATAATCACGTTATTGCCGACCATACAATCATGGGCAATGTGGGATCCGACCATAAACAAGCAATTGTCGCCGACTTGAGTCAGCATTCCGCCGCCTTCGGTACCAGGATTCATAGTCACGTTTTCACGAATAACGTTATTTTTACCGATAAGCAAACGAGATTTCTCACCGTGATATTTTAAATCCTGCGGAGCATGTCCGATTGACGAAAAAGGAAATATTTTGGTATTTTCACCGATCTCGCTATGACCTGCTATCGATACATGCGAAATAAGCTCGACTCCGTCCGCCAAAACAACATCGCTGCCGACGCAACAAAACGCCCCGATCGATACGTTATCTGCGATCTTCGCACCCGGCTCAATTACTGCGGTTTGATGAATTTTAGACATATAAAACCTTTCAAATTTTTGCCTACACTAAACGCTAAATGCAAAATCGCAAATAACAAGATGTTGCAGTTTATTACAATGTTAATATTTGTGGTTTGTGGCGAGGTTTATATAATATCTTGGCAAAAACAATAATTGCGATTACTAAGAATTCCACGCAACCGCGATTATCACGCAAACACGCAAATAAATGTTCGATAATAAACTCATAGCACAAGATTTTTCTAAAGCCGCTTCGCAATATGACGAGCATGCGGTTTTACAGCAAAATATCTTGCAAAAATTGATTGCGAAAATCGCACCTCAAATTGAATCCGCTAGCAAAATTCTTGATGCCGGGTGCGGCACCGGTAAATTTGCAACCTTACTTCCGGGCAAAGAAATCATCGGCGTCGATATTGCATACGATATGTGCAAAATTGCCGAGCAAAATTGCAACTTAAGCATCAATGCAGATATTTGCAACCTGCCCTTTGCCGATGCTTATTTTGACATCGTAGTTTCTTCGGCAGTGTTGCAATGGGTTGAAAAACCCGGATTAGCAATTAAAGAAATGCAACGGGTACTAAAACCGGGCGGTACTTTGGCAATTGCAACATTCGGTGAGAAAACCTTGTGCGAACTCAAATCCAGCTTTGCGATTATCGACGATTATTCGCATGTTTCCGACTTTCCTGGCATAGTAGATCCTCTTTATAAATATACAAATAATTTGGGAGCAAAGCTCCCTAACCCTACCAATCTTCCAACGGGAGAGGGAAGTTACGGCAAAGCCGTAACGGGTGAGGGCATATTTATAAATGAGAAAGCCTATAAAGGAGAGAGTGAAATAATCACTCAATATTTCCCCAATTTACGCTCAATTATGCAGCATCTCAAAGCGATCGGGGCAAGAAACAAAATGCAAAACCGCCGCAAAGGATTGATGACTCGCAGGCAACTCCAAGAAATCGAAGATTATTATATCGCCAATTTCTCCGATGAACAAGGCTTACGAGTCACTTGGCAGGTGGATTATATGATCGAATCTTTCTAGCACTCGATAACCAATCCGTCATAAGCCGGGAAAACGCCGCTCGGTAGTTCTTTCGCCAAAATATCATAGTCAAACTCGTGGTGCATGTGTGTGAGGTAAGCTTGTTTGGGTTTTACCCGTTCAATCCATTGCAGCGTACGCTCCAAATGCGAGTGGCTGGGGGCAGGTAAATAACGCAAACAATCGACCAGCCAAATATCAATCCCTTCAAGTGATTCAAAAGCCTGCTCGGGCATTACATTAACATCGGTTGAATAGGCAAAATTGCCGAACCTAAACCCTAAGGATTTGCCCCGTCCGTGAATCTGCTCAAACGGCAAAATTTCAATATCACCGACTTTAAAAGCCTTGCCTGCGGTGATCTCAAGCGGATTCAAACAGGGACGATACCAACCATTATGATACTCATTTGCCAGCATTAAAGTATAGGCAAAACGCTCTCTTATCTCAGCAAGAGTGGCACTATCACCGTAAGCATCAATCGCCGCATTTTTTTGATAGTTAAACGAACGAACATCGTCAATCCCGTGCAGATGATCGGCATGCGAATGGGTATAAATAATTGCATCAATCGCAGTTATGTTATTTTGCAAAGCCTGCTCACGTAAATCAGGGCTGGTATCAACCAAGATTTTTGTCGTAGCGGATTCCAATAAAATCGACACCCTGGAACGCTTATTTTTGGGGTTACTCGACTTGCAAACACCACAATCGCACCCGATTATTGGAATGCCGCCCGAAGCTCCGGTTCCGAGTACGGTAATTTTTAGCATTTTGCAACCTTATCAAAAAGCCGGAAGAAATTCTCGCTCGTTATATTTGCAACTTGCTCTTCGCTTAAATCTTTAATCTCGGCAAGGCGTTGATTTACATATTTAACATAAGCAGGTTGATTGCGTTTTCCCCGATGCGGCAAAGGTGCAAGATATGGTGAATCGGTCTCGATAAGCAGACGCTCAATCGGCAAATTCTTAACCGTATCTCGAATATTCTGGGCAGTTTTGAAAGTAAGAATTCCCGAGAGTGAAATATATAATCCCATTTCAATCGATTTTTGTGCCAGATATTCACTCGAGGTAAAACAATGGATTAAGCCTTTGAAAGCACCTTTTTTCATCTCTTGTTCTAGAATATTTATGGTATCCTCATCGGCATCTCGTGTATGAATTATTATCGGCAAGCCGCTGATTCTTGCCGCCTCAATGTGAATACGGAAACTCTCCTGCTGGATTGATATTTGACTATCTTGATAATGATAATCGAGTCCGGTTTCGCCGATGCCGATAACTTTAATGTTTGAAGCCTTCTCAAGCAAATATTGCAAATCCGCCCGTTGGCTTTTCTCGCAATTATTTGGGTGAACGCCGACCGAACAATAAATATTTTCATATTTCTCGGCAATTTGCAAAACCTGCTCAAATTCTTCGATCTCAGTGCAAATAGTCTGAAGGATTTTCACGCCTTGACTACGTGCATCTGCAACGACATCGTCCAAATCGGCAGAAAAATCAGGGAAATTCAAATGACAATGCGAATCGATCAACATAAAAAACTCAAAAATATAGTGTTTCTCCTTTTTATTTAGACTAAATAAAAAGGTTGTCCGCTTGGCTATCGCAGCGTAAAACCGCCATTTACGAAGGCGGTTTTGATAGTAATTCAAAAAAGGAATTACTATCAAATTACGTGCGACTTTACTATATGAATGTCTAAAAATAAACTGCTTTTATTTAAGCAATTTTAACTATTTATTAACGTAACATTGCTAGATTCCTAGATTAAAGAATTTATAAACCGAGAAAAATAATGAACATAATTTACGTTTCTGCCGCCTGTTTAGTCTCCCCCGAAGGGCAAATATTACTTGCAGGTCGCCCTGAAGGCAAGGATATGCAAGGTTTGTGGGAATTCCCCGGCGGCAAGATCGAGCAAGGAGAAACGCCCGAAGCCGCACTTGTTCGTGAGTTAAAAGAAGAATTGGCAATCACCGTCAACAAAGAGGATTTAACCGCCGCAGGCTTCGTATCACATTGCTACAATGAGCAAAATCTTCATGTTATATTGATGCTTTTTATCTGCAAAAAATGGCAAGGAACCACAATCGGCAATGAAGGACAAAAAATCAAATGGATCGACATAAATGCAATAGTCGCCGAGGAAATGCCGGCAGCGGATATTCCTTTGCTTGAATTACTTAAAAAATTACTTTAACAATTTATCAACTCACCTAATAAAAACAGGAGGTCGTAGTGGAAAATAAATCACAACTTATAGACGATTACATAGATATAATCGGAAAGAAACAAGAAGAATTCAGCAAAGAATTTAAAAAAATTACCGATACCTTTAAAGCATTATCTTTAGTTTTAACAGGTATAGGGGGTGCAATATTATACCTAATTTTTGCAAGAATTTCCACTATGGGATTTACTAAAATTTCCATGGTTGCAATTTGGGTATTATTTACATTGATAATGATTTTTATGGCACTGGAATCATCAATTCGGGCAATGCGTAAATCAAAAGATTTTGTTGACAATATCGCTAAATCTTATCAAGAAATCTCTTCTCAAGGAAACAATAAAATTCAACAACCTACTCTTCCCGAAATCCAAACAGAAGATTAGTACAACTTAGAACTAACAAGGAATAATATGAGTAGAATTGATGCAATATGCGTATTTTGTGGTGCCAGTAACGATGCCCCCAAAGAACATCTCGATGCCGGAGCAGACTTCGGTAAAATGCTCGCCGAACGCGGAACAAGACTTGTTTACGGCGGCGGTGATTGCGGAGTTATGGGAGCAGTTGCCAATGCAGTTTTGAAAAATGACGGCAGAGTCACCGGCGTATTCCCGATGAGCTTGAAAAATATCGAAAACGAACATGCAAGCCTTAGCGAAATCATCATGGTTGAAAGTATGCACGAACGCAAACGCATCATGTTTGAACGCTCGGACGCAATCGTAGTTTTCCCCGGCGGATTCGGCACTATGGACGAAATGTTTGAAATCATCACCTGGAAGCAATTAAAATTCCACAATAAACCGATAATTATATTCAACCATAATAATTATTGGAAGCCATTGCTGGAATTGATGGAAAATATCATCAACACCGGATTTGCCCGTCCCGAAACCCGCAATCTTTATACTATAGTCGACTCTTTAGACGATATTCTTGCGAGTGTCGGAAGAAAATAATGTTTTGTTTGCAAAAGCTCAAAAAAGCAGAATATATATTTTTGCTGCTTGCTTCCATATTCGGTATTATACTGATCGCTGTAATTCCGCCGCTTGGCGGTGCCGACGAGGTTTTTCATTATCAACGCATTGCAAGCATTGCAAACGGTCAAATTCTAAACAAGGAAGTGGCAGTTCCAGGCGGAATTGTTGATTTTATAAAATTCGGATATGATTACACCACTTCGCTCAAAAACCCACCTTATAATTACAATGCAGAACTTTGGCAAAAATTCGCAGATATAAAGCTTCAAACGCAAGAACCAAAAAACTTAACCCCGAATTATTTTACCGTTCATAATCCGATTGCTTATATTCCTCAAGCAACTGTTTTTGCAATCGGGGAATCGTTTAATTTCTCGCCGCTCAGCTTAATGTATATGGCAAGAATAGCAGGATTTATCGCAAGTGTTGTAATTACTTTTTATGCCGTACGGATAATCCCTTCACAAAAATATTTACTTGCCGCTTTAGCATTATTGCCAAATATCGCATTATGCAGAAGTCTTGTAATTACCGATACTTTCACGAATGCTTTAGCGTTTTTATTGGTGGCATTGATAAACAGAGAGATTTTTACCCAAGGAGTTATAAACAAGAGAAATCTATTACTCATCGCAATTACCGGGTTCTTGCTTGCCCAAGCTAAAATTCCATACTTGTTCTTAGAATTTTTAATGCTTGCAATTCCTACGGCACGATTTTCTTCTCTCAAGCATAAAATAATAACCATTACGGCAATTATATTACCGAGTATAATCGCAACATTAGCTTATGTTGTTTTAATAAAATCAACTTCTTTCCAAGGATTAGAATATCACACGTGGGGAGGAGATGCAGATCCCGACTCGCAAATTGCATTTATACTTGCCAATCCGCTACAATTTACGGGGATTTTATTTAATACGATATTTAACACAAATTTTGCAGCATCGTTCTTTGAAATTTTCCGCTCGGTTGGGCCTGGAAATCCGCTTTCAGTCGGGCAAATGCTGCCGATATTTTATTTACTGTGCGGCGTTGTCGCTTGCGATAAATCTGGGGGGAATTTACGCCATAATAGATTTACAAAGATAATCGTAATATCAATAATCGTAGCATTTATAGTCACAAGCCTTACCTTATTATACGTGCATTGGACAGGGGTTGCATCTACGGTTATAATCGGATTTATGGGACGCTACCTCAACCCGATATTACCGCTTTTGCTTATATTTGTAAGACCACTATCTCGCAAAACGCCGGAAAATTCAGTGATCTTTGCAACTTATATCACCGCAATATTGAGCTTTGTTTTTAGCGTAACTACGGTTTATGCCAATTATTACGGGTAATTCAATACATAACAAGCGGACTTACAGAAACTCGCTTGTGTCTTAAAAGCGTGCAGCAATGAAAGCCGAAAAACATGAGTTTATGCTTTATAAATGAATTGTTTTGAGGAAGCTCCACCAACAAGCAGATTTGAAGCCAAAGTTAGAGTTTATGAAAGTTCGCTATACGTTGAACCTAAAATGAAGCACATCACCATCTTGGACGACATATTCTTTGCCTTCCAAACGGAATTTTCCGCCTTCTTTGGCACCTTGTTCACCTTTGAGATTAACGTAATCATTATAAGCGATGGTTTCCGAGCGGATAAAGCCTTTTTCAAAATCGGTATGAATTACGCCGGCGGCTTGCGGTGCAAAACTGCCTTTGGCAAGCGTCCAAGCCCTCGCCTCTTTAGGTCCTATCGTAAAAAACGTAATCAAATCGAGTAACGAAAAACCGCTACGAATAAGCTGGGCAAGCCCGGTTTCCTTCAAGCCTAAATCGGCAAGGAATTCGAGTTTATCTTCTTCAGTACCAAGCGATGCAACTTCAGATTCGATCTTTGCCGAAATAACCACCACCGGAGCGGTAATTTTTGATTTTACGAGTTCGGAGAATTTATTGCCGGTTGCCGCACTTGCCTCATCGACATTGCACACATAAAGTGCAGGTTTTGCGGTTAGCAACTGCATGTTTTTTATCAATTTACGCTCAGCATCATCAACCGCAACATATTCACGTGCAGGCTTTCCTTGCGAGATTACGGCAAGGATTTTTTCCATCAATTCGGCTTGTTCCTTGGCATCTTTGTCGCTTTTGGCTTTTTTCTGCATTGCCGGAATGCGTTTTTCCAAACTTTCTATATCGGCAAGCACAAGTTCGGTTTCGATAATTTCGGCATCGTCAAGTGGCGATATTCTACCTTCAACATGGGTAATATCATCATCTTCAAAGCAACGTAAAACATAGATTATCGCATCGACTTCACGAATATTGGCAAGAAATTGATTACCCAGCCCCTCGCCTTTGCTGGCTCCTCTTACGATGCCGGCAATATCGACAAATTCAAGTTGAGTCGGGATTATTTGGGCAGAACCGGCAATCTCCGCCAGCTTACTAATCCGTTCGTCGGGAACTGCAACCCGCCCGACATTAGGTTCAATCGTGCAGAACGGATAATTCGCCGCCTCGGCTGCTTGAGTCGATAGCAAAGCATTGAAAAGAGTCGATTTTCCGACATTGGGAAGCCCGACGATACCGCAATTAAAACCCATATAAAACCTATTATCCTATATTATCACTTACTTGACTTCAAGAGCTACACTCTTGAAGTTTGTTACGCTTTGCTTCGCAGCGAAAAACCGCCGTTTACGAAGGCGGTTTTTTTGTTATAGTAATTCAAAAATGGAATTACTATAACAACTCATCTAATTTTCCTGCTTTATCAAGTGCATAAAGATCGTCGCAACCGCCGACATGCAAATCCCCGATAAATATTTGCGGCACCGTACGTTTGCCGCCTGCTTTTTCAACCATTGCGTTGCGAATTTCGTCGCTTTGCGAAACATCAATCTCTTTATAATCGCTGCGACCTTTGCGTTTGAGCAAATCCTTGGCTTTGACGCAATAAGGGCAAACTTTGGTAGTATAAATAGTTATTTCATTCATAAAATTTACTCTATATTGATTTTTCTTTGGCGTTCTTTATACTCACATCACAAAATAAATCCAGCCATATCGGAAATAAATTTATGCTCGATGCAAAATTAGAAGCAGAACTTAAAGATTGGCTGGATTATTTGGAAAACCAAAAAATATGCTCCAAACACACAATTTCGGCTTACAGAGTCGATATTCGTAATTTTCTTGAGTTTATAAATAAGCATAGCGGAGAATCGGTAAGCCTAGCAAAACTCGGCGAGCTTGATTTGCGGGATTTTCGCAGCTGGCTGGCATATCGCCATAAACAAAAATTTACTGCAACTTCAACCGCACGTTCGCTTTCGGTAGTGCGGAGTTTTTTCCGTAGGCTCGAGAAAAATCAAATAGTCAGCAATGCGGCAATCTTCCATATTCGCACTCCAAAACTCGCCAAAACATTACCAAAAGCATTGCCGGAAAGCCAGGCACTTGCCGCACTCGATAATATCGGAAGTGAGCATAAAGAAGACTGGGTTGAATTGCGGGACGTTGCTTTACTTACATTGATTTACGGACTCGGACTCCGCATCAGCGAAGCTTTAAACCTCACCCCAAAGGATATTAAATCCGATGCAAAAACTATAATTATCAAAGGCAAAGGCAACAAAGAACGTATGGTGCCGATTTTACCTCAAGTCGGCATTGCAATCGAAGCATATAAAAAATCTTGTCCGTTTGATCTGGAAAAAGATCTGCCATTATTTAGAGGCGTAAGAGGAAAAGCTTTAAATCCGGCGATTTTTCAAAAGGAAATCCGCTTGCTGCGAACTAGCCTAGGATTACCGCAATCGGCAACTCCGCATGCATTCCGGCATAGTTTTGCCACCCATTTGCTCGCAGGCGGCGGAGATTTGCGTTCAATCCAAGAATTGCTTGGACATAGCGACTTATCTACTACCCAACGCTACACCAAGGTTGATAATGAACGCCTAATTTCAGCCTATCAAAAAGCCCACCCGAGAGCCTAGATTATTTTTCACAATTAGGAGTTACGGTATAATTTGTCGGCTCGGTTAAATGAATTTTTCCCGTTGCAGCATCAACAATCCAGCATAACGGGCATATAAGATTCAAAGCAGCGGTAGAATTAAATGCCTGTTGCGTCGGTACCGACATATCACTACAGCCTTTTTTGCTTGCCGTAATAATAGCTGTCTTTGGTCTCACAAGATTATATGTAGCAGATCCTGTTCCCACTTGATTTCCATCGACAAGAATCTTTGCGTTTGGTTCATTAGAATGAATTGTAATAACATCACTATTATTGCCAAACAATGTTGCACAACCTGAAAGTAATAAAGCTGCAGAAATAATTGCAAATTTAAGTTTCATAACTTTCCTATTATTCTAAAAACCTATTATAATGGTGGAGGGAGAAGGATTCGAACCTTCGAACTCTTGCGAGGACAGATTTACAGTCTGTTGCCATTGACCGCTCGGCCATCCCTCCTTGTAAAATCTAACGATAGCTTAATAATATATAAGTTTAAAAATACAAGGGTTATTAAAAAATATTTTACTTTTTCTAATAATCACTAGGATTTAGTGGATTACGAAGCAATGATTTGCCCAATCCGCCGGAGCTTTGATTGCGTCTTATCAAAAGCTTAACGTTGGCAGGGTTATCGGATTCGTTTACCGCAACTTCTTCGCTTATTATGTCTTGTGCGTATAAATTATACAAAACCTGGTCAAAAGTTTGCATACCTTCATTATTATTTTTCGCCATAATATCTGGAATCTCGGAAAATTTGCTTTCTTGAATCAACGTTCTAATAAAACCGCGATTAAGCATAACTTCAACAGCCAAAGTCCGATCTTCTTTTTTGTTAAGCACCAATCTTTGCGATAAAATAGCTTTTAAGTTATACGCCAAATTATAGCGAATTTGCTGTTGCTTCTCCTCGGAAAAGAAGTTCATAATCCGCTCGATTGCCTGGGTAGTATTACCGGCATGCAATGTAGCTACACAAAGATGCCCTGTTTCAGAAAAATATAAAGCATGTTCCATAGTTTCACGATCACGAATCTCACCGATCATCACAACATCAGGACGCTGCCGCAACGCATTCTTCAAAGCCATTCCGAAAGAATAAGTATCAATACCCACATCACGCTGGGTTATAATACACCCTTTATGATGATGAATAAATTCAATCGGATCTTCAATTGTCAAAATATGCCCGTAACCGTTTTGGTTGCGATGCTCCAACATCGAAGCAATTGAAGTTGACTTACCCGATCCCGTAGCACCGACCACCAATATCAACCCACGATGATCCATAATAACATCGCCGTAAGTCTGCGGAAGTTTCAATTCTTCGAGTGTAGGAATTTTACTTATAATCGAACGTATAACAATACCGTAATGTTGTTGTTGACGGAACATGTTAATACGAAATCTTATCGATTCGTCCCAATGGATAAGGGTATTATATTCCATTGTAGACTCAAATTCTTCAAGTTTTTCTTCATCTAATATTTCGTGAACGATCTGATTTAAATCATCGTCGGATAATAAATTATCGGATAACTTAACTATTCTATCGGAAATTCGCACACTCGGAGCAGTTCCGAATGTAAGATACATATCGGATCCACCGAGTTTTATAAATTTTGTTAGCAATTGATCAAGTAAAGGACGTGACATAATTAAAAGCTTCCTCCAAATGAAGTATTGGTTTTATTAGTCGGCTGTTTTGTCTCTTCTTCATCCGGCATATCACCACCCGATGCAAGTAACGACCTTGCAGCCTCCTTGGTTATCTCACCCGAACTTAACAATCCGTAGAGTGCATCTTTCATAGTTTTCATTCCGACTCTGCTTCCGACTTGCATCATTGAAGAAATCTGGGGAATTTTATTTTCACGAATCAAATTGCGAACCGCAGGAGTACCGAGCAAAATCTCATGCACGGCGATACGCCCCATTCCGTCGGCACGTTTTAACAATGCCTGGGTTATAACCGCCTCTAACGAAACCGACAACATAGCCCTAACCATCTCTTTGTCACTGGCAGGAAATACGTCGATTATACGATCGATAGTTTTGGGAGCCGAGCTAGTATGCAAAGTTCCCATCACTAAATGCCCGGTTTCCGCTGCAGTCATCGCCAACTGGATAGTTTCGATATCACGCAACTCACCGACTAAAATAACATCGGGATCTTCCCGCAATGCACTTTTTAGAGCTTTGGCAAAAGATTTTGTACTTGCACCGACCTCACGTTGATTTACCAACGATTTTTTGGATTTATGGACAAACTCGATTGGATCTTCGATAGTAAGAATATGTTTAGCACTATTTTCATTTATATGATTAACCATAGCGGCAAGAGTAGTTGATTTACCACTACCCGTAGGACCGGTAACCAAAACCAAACCTTTATGTAATTCGGTGAGTTTTTTAAAAATTTCCGGTGATTTTAATTCCTCTAAAGACTGCACCCGAGTAGGGATAGTCCGCAAAACCGCAGCCGGCCCTTGCATAGTATTAAACGCATTAACCCGAAAACGCATATTTTCGTTAAGCGACAATGCAAAATCGACCTCATAATCACGCTCGTAATCGGTACGCTGATATTCGGTCATAATCGAATATAGCATATCTCTAACTTCTTGATCCGACATTTTGGGAAGCTGCAGCGGCAACATATCGCCGTGCAACCTTAAAATAGGTGAATTTCCGGTCGAGATATGTAAATCCGACGCTCCGTTTTTTTGACAAGTAAATAAAAGTTCGGTTATTTCCATATTATATAATCTATTTATTTCGAGTTTAAAAATAACGGGATTCTAGCCCCTATAAGATTTAAATCATAAAAGAATTAACAAATCCTTAAATTTTTACCCAATTTCTAACGATTATTAAAATATTCGTGCAAATAAGTCGCAACATTAGGAGACACAAAATTAGACACTTCTCCCTTCAAACGGGCAATTTCCCTAACAAAACGTGACGAAATAAAGTGGGTTGATTCCGATGCAGTCAAAAACACGGTTTCCATTTGCGAATCTAATTTAGAATTTATTGCAGCCATTTGAAATTCACATTCAAAATCTGAAATTGCACGCAATCCACGAATCAATAATTTTGCATTATTCTCACGGGCGAAATTCACCAACAACCCCGAGAAAGTCTTCACTTTAACACGATTTTCAGCATCATTGCCGATATATTTCAACTCACCTTCAATCATTTTTGAACGCATTTTAAGATCAAAAATCGGGGTTTTATTGCTATCTAAAGCTACACCGATTATCAGCTCGTCTACAACATTTAATGCTCTGCGTATTATATCGATATGACCGTATGTTATAGGATCAAACGTACCCGGATATATTCCTACTCTCATAACATTTCTTCCGCTTTATTATGCTCGGAAATTTTTGCTTGATCCCACAAGTCGTTCAATTCTTGAAATGAAGTATCCCGAATATTGCGATGCTGCAAATCCAAAGCTTTGTTTATATAATTAAACCTGCCGAGAAATTTATTATTACACAAACGCAAAGCTTCCTCGGAATCAATTTCGAGTTTACGGGCAATATTAACACATGAGAACAAAACATCTCCGACCTCTTCAAGCTTTGCTTTTGCATCACCTTCGGAAATTGCTTTTTTCAATTCGTCGATTTCTTCTTCAAGTTTGACAAAAGCATCTTCAACCTTATCCCAATCAAACCCCTGTTTTGCAGCTATTTTTTGAATTTTATCGGCACGCTGCACCGCAGGCAACGCAACAGGAACGTCGTTAATCGCATTCTTAGTATTAAAGCCGTATAGCAATTTTTCTTGTTCTTTTATCTTTTCCCAAGATTGTTTTTGCTCGGCAGAATTATTGATCTTTGCATCGGCAAAAATATGTGGGTGACGACGAATCATTTTATCACAAATCGCTTCAACGACATCGTCAAAATTAAAAATATTCTGCTCTTTTGCCATTTGCGAATGAAAAACCACCTGTAAAAGCAAATCACCCAGCTCTTCTTTAAGGTTTTTCATATCTTTTTTATCAATTGCATCGACAACTTCATACGCTTCTTCCAAAGTATGCGAAGCAATCGAGGCAAAATCCTGCTCTAAGTCCCAAGGGCAGCCGCCTTGCTTATCACGCAATTTAGACATTATTTGTAATAGCTGCTCAATATTCTGCATATTTCCGCCTTAAGTCTCTTGATAAATTATATATAATCATTTATAGAAGCATTAAATTTTTTAGAACTATAATCATTTTAAAGAGAAAATCCATGACTTTTGTTGTTACCGAAGACTGCATAAAATGTAAATATACCGATTGCGTTGAAGTTTGCCCGGTAGATTGCTTCTATGAAGGCGAAAATATGTTGGTTATCAACCCCGACGAATGTATTGATTGCGGTGTTTGCGAACCCGAATGCCCTGCCGATGCAATTAGACCGGAATCGGAGAATTTATTGCAGTGGATTGAACTAAATCGTGAATATTCATCGAAATGGAAAAATATCACCGCTAAAAAAGATGCTTTACCGGAAGCTGAAGATTTCAAAGGGGTTAAAGACAAATTCTCCTTACATTTCAGCGAGAATTCAGGTGAAGGCACTAATTAAAAATCTAAGTAACTTTAACGACAATAAAAAGGTTGACAATATAAAGACTCCGGTTATTATTTGTCCCTTAAAATTTTAGGAGATTGGCAATGTTTGCAGTAATTCGTACCGGCGGTAAACAATATACGGTTGCACCGCAAGACGTTATATTGGTTGAAAAATTAGAAGGCACCGCAGGTGATAAAATCGTTATTAACGATGTTCTCATTTCTGGCAATAAAGTCGGCAGCCCAAATATTGCAGGTGCAGGCGTAACCGCTGAAATACTTGAGCAGACTCGTGGTGAAAAAGTGATCATCTTCAAAAAGAAGCGTCGTCACAATTACCGTCGTAAAAACGGTCATCGTCAACATCTCACTGCTTTGAGAATTCTTGAAATCAACGCATAATAAATAGCTTGTAAATACACGGAGTAATAAAATGGCACATAAAAAAGCCGGTGGTAGTTCACGCAACGGTCGCGATTCAGACGGTCAACGACTCGGCGTAAAACGTTATGAAGGCGAAACCGTACTTTCAGGCAACATCTTGGTACGCCAACGCGGAACTAAATTTAATGCCGGACAAAATGTAGGAATGGGCAGAGATCATACTTTGTTTGCTACGATTGAAGGCAAAGTTATGTTCTACCGCAAAGCAGGCAACAAAAACTTTGTTTCCGTATTGCCTTTACAAGCAGCTTTGTAAGCCAAAATATTTAGTAAGAATTTACTCTTAGCCCCCTCCCCTATTTCTCCTCTTTTGTAAATTTGTTTTATATCGGAGGGGGCTTATTTTTGTCGTTATGCGTTTTTGATTTATCTAAATAAAAAGGGTCTGCATATCACTATTTATTTACACAAAAATGATCTACCCGACGATTTAATAATCACCGGCGATATAGCTATCGACACCGAAGCTATGGGATTGATCAACCGTAGAGACAGGCTTTGCTTAGTTCAACTTTCCGACGGCAAAGGCGATGTTCATTTGGTTCAGTTTGAACGTGGCAACTACGATGCTCCAAATCTTAAAAAATTGCTTTCCGATCCCGATACAACCAAACTTTTCCACTTTGCCCGTTTTGACGTTGCAATAATACGCTTCTATTTGGGAATTTTGGTTCAGCCGATTTATTGCACCCGTACGGCATCAAAACTAGTTCGTACTTTCACCGATAAACACGGACTCAAAGAACTTTGCAAAGAATTACTCGGCAAAGACATCTCCAAACAGCAGCAATCATCATATTGGGGCGCAGAAGAATTAACAAACGAGCAAAAAGAATATGCGGCAAGCGATGTTTTGTATTTGCATCAATTGCGTGAATTTCTTGATAAAATGTTGCTTCGTGAAGGTCGCACCGAGCTTGCCCATGCATGTTTTAATTTTCTTCCGACAAGAGCAATGCTTGACTTAGTCGGCTGGGAAGAAATAGATATTTTTGCCCACCAATAATATTTGAGGGTTTCTATGAATCCCGATATGTATCCGCATTGTCACCCCGCTATGATTGATCTCGGCGGACACGCCTTGATAGTTGCATTATTCATCGGCGGTTTAGTCGGCAGCATCAGCCATTGCAGCAGCATGTGTGGTCCTTTCGTGCTTGCACAAGTTGCAAATTTTGAAATTCCCGAAGGAAAAACGCATGCTAATTGGTATCGCAGTCTTTTATTGCCATATCATTTTGGCAGACTCACCACTTATGTTTTAATTGGAATCCTTGCAACTATAGTTACAAAATCAATCACAAATTCTTATGTGTTTAATATAATTTCACATTTATTGCTGGTTGGGGCAGGAATTTTGTTTTTACTAGCAGCATTCTCACAATTATTTAAAAAAATATCTATAAATTTCTGTAGCATGCCAAAATGGGTGGTAAATTGGTCAACAAAACTATTGCCGGGGAACCGGCTTTTTGCTAGCTATCTGCTCGGAGTGATGCTAGGTTTTTTACCTTGCCATCTGGTTTATGCTGCAATTGCGGCAGTTGCTTCGACGGGTAGAACTATTGATGCAACAATCGGCATGATCGCATTTGCGATCGGTACTATGCCGACATTGATTTTTATCGGTCTGGGCGGAAGAGTATTGTTGCAAAGGCAATATTTTTGGTTAAAACCTACTTCTATTATTCTAATGCTTATTAACGGCATTATGCTTTTTGTCATGGCAGGAAAAGGATTTGTATGAAAGAATTAACTAATAATTCACCTCGTTATAACGACGAAATCGTAAAAATGTTTACGGTTGCAGCACTATTTTGGGGTGTAGTCGGCATGGCGATGGGATTATATATCGCATTGCAACTTGCTTTTCCTTGGCTCAATTTTGAAGAATATTTCAGTTTTGGTCGCTTACGTCCGATTCACACTTCGGGGGTTATTTTTGCATTCGGCGGTAATGTTTTATTTGCAACCAGCTATTTCGTCGTCCAACGCACTTGCCGTACCCGTCTTTGGAGTGACAAATTATCATTATTTACCTTCTGGGGCTATCAATTCTTTATCCTCCTTGCCGCAAGTGGCTATATTTTGGGAATTAACCAAAGCAAAGAATATGCCGAACCAGAATGGTACGTAGACATTTGGTTAACTATTGTTTGGGTTTGCTATTTGGTCATTTTCTTAATGACTTTGAAGAAGCGTGAAGAGCCTCATATTTACGTGGCAAATTGGTTTTACCTCGGCTTTATAATCACTGTAGCAATATTGCATTTGGTAAATAACGTTGCAGTTCCTGTTTCCTTGAATTCAACCAAAAGCTATTCGATGGCAGGTGGCGTGCAAAGTGCGATGATTCAATGGTGGTACGGTCATAATGCGGTTGGATTCTTCTTAACCGCAGGTTTCTTAGGGATAATGTATTATTTCGTTCCTAAACGTGCAAATCGCCCGGTTTACTCGTACAGATTATCGATTATCCATTTCTGGTCATTGATTTTTATGTATATTTGGGCAGGTCCGCATCATCTGTTATATACTTCATTACCTGATTGGACACAAACTTTGGGTATGACTTTTTCAATCATGCTCTGGATGCCTTCATGGGGCGGTATGATCAACGGAATTATGACTCTTTCCGGTGCTTGGCACAAATTGCGTGAAGATCCTGTTTTGCAGTTCATGATCGTTGCTTTGTCTTTCTACGGCATGAGTACGTTTGAAGGCCCTGCAATGGCGATCAAAGAAGTTAATGCATTGGCTCATTACACCGACTGGGTTATCGGTCACGTACATTCCGGTGCTTTGGGCTGGGTTGCTTTCATTAGTTTCGGTGCATTGTATCACATGGTTCCGGTATTGTGGAAAAAGAAAGAACTCTACTCTATGAAGCTTGTCAGCGTGCATCTTTGGGTAGCAACTTTCGGTATCGTACTTTATATCGTCTCAATGTGGTTCTCAGGTGTTACCCACGGTCTTATGGCACGTGAATATAATGCCAACGGATTCTTGGTTAATTCGTTTGTGGAAATAGTTCAAGCAATGCATCTTTATTACATAGTCCGTGCATTGGGCGGTCTGCTCTATCTTAGCGGTTATTTAATCATGATTTATAATATTTGGAAAACTATCAAGAGCGAAGATAATGTAATCGCAGTAGCTCAGGAGGCATAATATGTTTAACCATGATAAAATAGAAAAAAACTCGATCCTCCTTCTAATTCTTGCAATGATTACGGTTTCTATCGGCGGTATGGTCGAGATTCTTCCTTTGTTTAGGATTGAAACTACGATTGAAGCGGTAAAAGGCGTACGTCCTTATACTCCTTTGGAACTTGCTGGACAGAATATTTACATCAGAGAAAATTGTGCGGTCTGCCATAGTCAACAAATTCGTTCTTTGCGTGACGATGTTGCAAGATACGGGCATTATTCTTTGGCTGCCGAAAGCATGTATGATCACCCGTTTTTGTGGGGATCTAAACGCACCGGTCCGGATTTGGCACGGGTCGGCGGCAGATATTCCGATGCTTGGCATGTTGCCCATTTGACCAATCCACGCTCTGTTGTTCCCGAATCTATAATGCCTACTTATAGTTTCTTAAAAAGTAGGGCTGCCGACATCGGCGACATTTCCGATCATTTAAAAACATTAAAAATTGTCGGCGTTCCTTACGACGATGCTCAAATTGAAAATGCTTACAATGATGCCATGACCCAAGCAAGCAATGACGGTGATGCAAGCGGACTAAGACAACGTTACGAGGGACAACATAAAGAATATTTTGGCAGCAAGTTAAATGTTCGTGATTTTGACGGTAATCCTAATTTTGTTTCCGAGATGGACGCATTGGTAGCTTATTTGCAAAAACTCGGCAATGATGTCGATTTCAATGCTTATAATCCCGACATGGATCAACGCAACCAAGAGCAGAAAAAAGGCAACTAATTATGCAATTCATCAATTGGTTGACCGATAATTCGGGTATAATTACAACAGTATTTTTCTTTACTTTATTTGTAGGAATAGGGATTTGGGCTTTTCTGCCTTCAAATAAAGCAAGTATGCAAGAACAAGCAAAAATTCCGTTTAAGGAGTAATAAAATGGCAAAAAATCCAAAAAAAGACGATATTTCTGGCGTTGAGACTACAGGTCATGATTGGGACGGAATACAAGAATTAAATAAACCTACACCGCGTTGGTGGCTTATAGTTTTCCTATTTTGTGTAATTTGGTCATTCGGATATTGGTTCTTCTACCCTACCTGGCCTATTTCGGGAGGCAATACCAAAGGCTCGCTTGATTGGACTCAACATAAAGAATTGGCTCACGAACAACTCGAAATTGAAGAACGTAAAAAAGAAAAAAACGCTCTCTTGCGTAATTCCAGCTTGCAACAAATTAAAGCCGATAAAGAGCTTTATGAATTTGCCAAAGCTGGCGGCATGGCAAATTTCAAACAAAATTGCATAATGTGCCACGGTAGTGATGCTGCAGGAAGCAAAGGCTACCCCAATCTAAACGACGATGATTGGTTATGGGGCGGTAAATTAGAAGATATTTACAAAACAATTCAAGTAGGTATTCGTTCCGAACATCAAGATGCACGTTCAAATCAAATGCCTTCTTTCGGGCATGACGGAATTTTGACACATAAACAAATTTCCGATGTTGCAGATTATGTAGTCAAATTAAGCGACGGCGATAAAGCAGAAACAACCCCTGCCTACATAAGTGGAAAAGAAATATTTGCCAATAATTGCACTGCTTGTCACGGCACAAACGGTGTAGGAAACAAAGAACTCGGAGCCCCTCGCTTAAGCGATAAAGTGTGGTTATATGCACATGCAAACGCAGCCAAGGAAGATATAAGAACAGCTATAATCAATAGTGTTACCAACGCACATGCAGGAGTTATGCCTGCCTGGGAAAAACGCCTCAGCGACGAAGAAATCAAATCACTTACTATTTACGTACACTCACTAGGCGGCGGCGAGTAAGTTTAAAACAAAAAAAGCCCGAGAGTATAAACTTTCGGGCTATCAAGTTTTGCAGGAATAATTGACTTGCGACATAAAGCCACTAAAATCGACATCATATATTACAAGTTCCGTGCCAAAATATAAGTGATTGAAAAAGCTTATTTTACACTCTTAGGTTATAATTATTCATGCACAATATTTCAGCAAGTGATGATTTTATGAGCATAAACAAAAGTGACGTTATAATAGTCGGCGGCGGAATGGTCGGTATGGCAACCGCAATCGGTCTTGCAGATTGCGGACTAAGCGTAACCGTAATAGAAAAAGACGATATAGAATCGCAATTACTCCCCGAATTTGACGGCAGAGTGAGTGCAATATCGCTAGGTTCAGAGCGAGTCTTGGACGCAATCGGGGTTTGGCAATATATTCTACCGCAAGCCGAGGCAATATTGGATATTCGTGTCGTCGATAATGACTCCCACTCTTTCGTCCATTATAATTACCAAGATGCCGGCAACGAGCCGATGGGACATATGGTGGAAAATCGCCACACGAGAATCGCACTTGCTAAACGGGCAAGCGAGTTGCCGAATCTAAAAATTCTTGCCAAGACTCAAATTTCAAATATGCAACGTGATGCTTATAATGCAGAGCTTACATTGTCGGACGGTTCGCTTTGGCACACTCCACTTTTAATTGCCGCCGATGGCAGACATTCAAAATTACGCAAAGAAGTCGGCATAAAAACAATTGAGCATGATTATAAACAAACTGCGATAGTCTGCACGATCGAACATGAAATTCCGCATCAAGGTTTGGCGATTCAACGCTTCCTACCCGTCGGTCCTTTTGCCGCTTTGCCGATGCAAAATAACCGCTCGGCTTTGGTTTGGAGCGAGAATATCGATTTAGCTCCCGCACTGATCGCCTTAAACGACGAAGAATTTATCCAAGAAATACACAAACGCCTCGGTGATCATTTGGGCAAATTCAAAATAATTGGCAAACGCTTCGCCTATCCGCTCAATATGATCTTGGCAAAAAGATTTTATGATAGGCGTTTTGCACTGATCGGCGACTCTGCCCACGGAATTCACCCAATCGCCGGACAAGGCGTAAATGTCGGATTCCGTGACGTTGCAGTGTTGGTAGAGCTAATATCCGATGCTTGCAAGCTCGGACAAGATATCGGCTCGGCCACACTGCTTGAGAATTATCAACGACGCAGGCGTTTCGACGCTATGGGTACGGGGGCGATTATGGACGGGCTGACTCGCCTATTTTCCAATGACATCACTCCGCTTAGAGTCGCCAGAGATTTAGGGCTAGATATAGTAAATAACGCTCCGCCGCTTAAACGTATTTTTATGAAGCAAGCAATGGGACTAATGGGTAATTTACCAAAAATGATGCGAAAGGCTTGAACATGCTGGCAATTATATTAGATTCCCTCACCCGTTACGGCTTTGCCGTAACTTCCCTCTCCCACCGGGAGAGGGTTAGGGTGAGGGAGCTTACGCTCCCTATAATTTTAAGTATTTTTATATTTTTACCAGCTTTATGCTTTGCCAGAGAAAACCCGCAATCGCAAGAACCGGAAAAGCTTAAACCGATAAAACATATCATCGTATTTTTTCTTGAGAATCATAGTTTTGATAATTTGTTCGGAACTTTCCCCGGAGCAAACGGTTTAGAAAACGCCAAAGATATTGTTCAAGTAGATGAAAACGGCAAGCCTTATCAAACCTTACCCGCAATTCTTAACCACAAAGAGATTGATAAGAACTTTCCCCTAGACCTTCCCAACCAGCCGTTTTTAATTTCTAAATATGCACCTTCAGACCAAAAAATCGGCGATCCCGTACATCGTTTTTACCAATTGCAAAATCAGATAAACGGAGGCAAATCCGACAAATTCGTCGTTGCAGGCAATTCCGGCGGTTTGCCGATGGGCTATTACGAAGAAAAAAATTCGCCACTTTGGCAATATGCACAAAAATATACGCTTGCCGATAATTTCTTCACCGCTGCATTCGGCGGCTCGCTGCTTAATCATATATGGCTAATTTGTGCATGCACCCCGTATTATCCAAATCCGCCGCAAGAATTACTAAGCGTGCTTGACGATAAAGGCAATCTTATCAAAGATGCTCCACTAACTCCCGACGGCTATGCAGTAAACACGATAAAACCCGTATCAATGAATTATGATGCCAAAATAGACCGCAAATTATTGTTGCCATTACAAAATATGCCGACGATCGGCGATCGTTTAAACGAAAAAAATATCGATTGGGCTTGGTATTCAGGCGGCTGGAACAATGCCGATTCCGGCAAACCGGATAAATCGTTTATTTATCATCACCAACCTTTTACTTATTTTAGCAATTATGCAATCGGCAGTGAAGGACGCAAAAAACACCTCAAAGATGAAGAAGATTTCACAGCTGCAATTGCCTCAGGAACTCTGCCTGCGGTTTCTTTTTATAAACCGATCGGGAAATTCAATCTGCACCCGGGTTACACCGACTTAAAATCGGGTGAAGAACATGTTTTTAATATTATAAAACAAATTGAAAATAGCAAAATTTGGCAAGATTCTTTGATTATCGTAACTTTTGACGATGCCGGCGGATTCTTCGACCATGTCGCACCGCCTAAAATTGACCGTTTCGGACCGGGTTCACGTGTCCCTACAATTATAATCTCACCTTATGCAAAATCGGGATTCATCGATAATACTCTCTATGACACGACCTCGATATTAAAACTAATCGAAACTAAATTTGCTCTTGAACCGCTCGGCAGCAGAGATGCCGGAGCAGGTGATTTGCTTAATGCCTTAAAGTGATTCTCTATGCATAAATACAGCGATACAAAATTATTACCTTATTCAACCGAGCAACTATTTGACTTAGTTATCGATATTGAGAAATATCCGCAATTCCTGCCCTGGTGTCGGGCAGCCAGAATATTGGAAAGGCACGAGGATTATTTGGTCGCCGAATTGATCATCAGCTTTAAGCATATCAGCGAGTCATATGTTTCCAAAGTAACATTCAAGCGTCCAAAGTCGCAAACCGACGACGGATTTATCAATGTAGATTTAGTCAGAGGACCGTTTTCGCATCTTGAGAATCATTGGCAATTTAAACCTACCGCAGAGAGCGGCAGCGAGATCTGCTTGCATCTTGCTTTTGGCTTCCGCTCTCGCTTGCTCGATGCAATCATCGGCTTAATGTTCGGCAAAGCCTGTGCAAAAATGGTCGGAGCATTCAAAGACCGGGCAGAGAAGTTGTATAAGACATCTGCATAATGAAAAATAGATTGCTTCGCTAAAGCAGCTCGCAACGACGTTGATATTTATACGTGCAATATCAAAGAATTCCGTTTTTGCGAGGCGAAGCCGAAGCAATCCAGATCAAAAAACACGCTATACATATTCTTATTATGCAAAGGTATCTGTATGGATAATTCAGGCAATAAAAAAACCCCGTTTGTTAATCTCAAGGCAGAAGCCTCAAAATAACAAACGGGTGGGAATTTATCCCGAGAAAATGCTTTTATTATTCGGCAGTGTTTACATCCCGAGCATTTTGCAAATGAGCCTCAAGCTCACGCAAAACACTCACTCCAGATTCTACGATAGAAAGGAACTCTGCAAAAAAGTCAGCAACTTTTTGCCATTTTGCTGCGTATCCAAAGTCGGCTTCATCTCTTGCATGCTCTTGGGCAATGCCAAGGCGTGTTTTCAGATCAACAAGAATGGACTCGCACTGCCTGAGATTTATTCCCTGCAGTGTGCCAAATAGTTGTGAGCAGGAATGAAACTTAATGTTCCCAGTCACAATATCTTCCTCACTTCTTTTCAACCCAAAGTTTGGGTTGTATCTCAAAATAAAGGCGTCCAACAACTCAAAATAAGCCACCAGAGCAACACCGACATTTTTTCTATTGTTAAGAAACTGGTTAAGTTCCATAATTTATCTCCTAAAAAACAAACGTTAAATACACGGGGTTAACGCCTATTCCATATAAGCATAATTCAGATTCAAAATATCAATCTGCATTAGTCATTATTTATATGCTTGGATAAGCAAATAAAAATTCCATTAGACGATAACATAATAGCCGATTTTTTGGATTTATAGTGTGAATTTTTTGTGACGGTTTTTAAGAACTTTGCATAATAGTGCCAAATATGAACAATTTAGGTAAAAAACTAGATTGCTTCGCTAAAGCAGCTCGCAATGACGTTGATAGTTATGCTAATAATATCAAATAGTTCCGTCTTTGCGAGGCTTTAGCCGAAGCAATCCAGATAAAAATATTGGCTACATATTTTTTGTAAATACCCCGCCCCCCCAATTATTACAAAAAGTTAATTTGAATGAAGGCGGCATAATCGATAATATAAGCTTAGAAAGTCGAATATAGCTTTAACTTCGGCTAAAAACCCAAAAGAGTATTACATAATATGCGGGAAAACTTAAATAATAAACGTGAAGAATTATTTGCCAAAGCATCGATTTTCTTTACTTTGGTCTGCCTGGGCGGCTTGTTGCATTTTGAATTAAGCAGCATTCATAGCTCCTATATTTCCGGCAACACACGTTTATTTATCGAAGGGTTGATCTTCACCCCTGCCATATTATTTACCGCTTATAGCAGCGTTTTATACCAAATTTGTTTGGTCGGATATTACAAACGCAAGCAATTGCACGTGCCGGCTAGCAGAGAAGTTTTGAATGATATTTATCGTGGCAATGCTCCGTCACTCTCGGTTTTGGTGCCTTCCTACAAAGAAGAACGTCGGATCATCTGGCAAACTTTGGTTTCGGTAGCCCTTGCCGAATATCCGCAAAAAAACGTGGTTTTGCTAATTGATGATCCTTATCATGCCAAGGCATTGGAAGATATGATCAAAATCGAAGATACCCGCCTAATTCCCGGCGAATTGCAGGCTTTATTTGATAAACCTGCCGCACGTTTCAACCAAGAATTGCAAGATTTCCAAGCCCGCCAAGTTGAAAATAATATCCATTACGGCATCGAACTTAACCGTATTTCAATGCTTTACGAAGAAATTGCCGGCTGGGTAGAAAATCTTGCCGAAGAATTTAAAGGTAGCGAAGAATTCGCAAATCTGCCTCATTCGGAACGATTCTTTGTCGAAAGAATCCTCTTGCAACCTGTCGCTTCGCATAGACAAACCGCAAATGAGCTAAGAGCCATGCTTGCCGAAGGCGATAATATTGATCAAGGATTCATCGAACGTCATTATGCACGCATCGCCGGAATGTTTAAAGTAAACTTCTCGAGCTTTGAGCGTAAAAAATACGCCAATCTCTCGCATGAAGCCAATAAGGCAATGAATCTTAACGCTTATATCGATGTTATCGGCAAATCCTGGAAAGAAGTCGAAATCGGCGGTCAGTTGCATCTTGTGCAAACTTCGCCCGAACAAGCCGATTTCACCATTCCTGCTGCCGACTATGTTAATACGATCGATGCCGACAGCGTTATGTTGTCGGACTATTTGATCCGCATGATCGAAATGATGCAACGCCCTGAAAATAGCCGCCTTGCAGTGATTCAATCTTCGGTTTCGTCATTCCCGGGTTCGGATAAAGAAATCGAACGCATTGCCAGTGCAGGGATCGACGTACAATTCCGCACCCATCAAGGCTACACCTACTGGAATGCGACTTTCTGGGTCGGTGCTAATGCGATGCTACGCTATATTGCACTGCAAGATATTAAAGAAACCCGTATCGAAGAAGGGCATGAAGTTGCAATTTATATCCAAGACCGCACGGTTATCGAGGATACCGAATCAACAATCGACTTGGTAGAAAAAGGCTGGAAACTTTATAACTATCCGGAAAGAATGTCGTTTAGTGCGATGCCGCCAGATTTCGGCTCGTTGTTGATCCAACGCCGGAGATGGTCAAACGGCGGATTGATTATTTTGCCAAAATTATTTAAGTATATTGCCAAGTCGCCAAAGAACTTGAATTTACTCAAAGAATTCTCAATGCGGTTTAACTATCTCGCCGCAACGACTATCGGCACTTTGATCAGCATCATGTTCATCACCTACCCGTTTAGCGAGGTTTGCTCAACGATCTGGTTACCGCTTTCCGCAGTTCCTTTATTGCTACTCTACGCACGGGATTTGAAAAACACCGGCTACAAATATTCGGATTTATTTGGAATTTGCTCACTTAATTTGATGCTATTCCCGGTTGCAATCGGCGGAGTTACCAAGCAGTTCCAACAAATGTTGACCGGTAAGAAAATTCCTTTCGGACGCACTCCGAAAATCACCGGGAGAACCGCAGCTCCGGCAATCTATTGCTTGATCGAAGTGGCGATTTTCGTAACCTGCTCATCTTCGTTGATTTACAGCCTCATGCAACAAAATTGGTCGAAAGCTGCTTTTGCAATGATCAACACCATATTCATCGCTTATGCTTTGGTGAGATTTATCGGGGTTAAAGAAACCTTCCAAGATATGTTTGCAGGAGTTACGACTTATTGGAAATCAATCTCCTACCGTGCAGAAATTATCCCGATTTCGGCAATTCGCAGAAAATCAGGACGTGAAGCAGTTGCGGTTAGAGTGTCGGCTTAAAATAAACTTTAGGTGTTTGCCGTGACTCGTGCCACGTGACACATGTGAAGAAAAATGGATTCCAAAACGGCAAAACTTATAAAAAGCAAAGATACCGCAATCGAAATAAAATTGCGAAACAGGCTTTGGCAAAAAGGTTTACGTTACCGCAAAAATGACAAAAGCGTGTTCGGCAAACCCGATATTGTTTTTAAGTCCAAAAGAATCGCAATTTTCTGTGATAGCGAATTTTGGCACGGCTATAATTATCTGGTCAAAGGCGAACAATTTAAAAGCAATCAAGATTTCTGGATCAAGAAAATCATCGCCAATGTTGAACGCGATAAACTCGTAAATAGCACACTGACAAATAACGGTTGGACTGTATTGCGGTTTTGGTCTAAAGATATTATCAAGAATATCGATTATTGCGTCGAAAGAATCTCGGAAGCGTATGGAAACAAAATATAAAAGCATTGATCTCTTTGCAGGAATCGGCGGCATTCGCCTCGGATTTGCAATGACCGGGAGGGTAGAAAATGTTTTTGGCTCCGACATCAATCCTTACGCTGCCAAAACCTATCAAGAAAATTTCGCCGATAATCCACTCTGCGACATCACTCAAATAGATGCCGAATCTATCCCCGATTTTGATATTTTACTCGCAGGATTCCCCTGCCAAGCATTTTCGATCGCCGGTAAAAAAGGCGGCTTCGACGATACTCGGGGGACTTTGTTTTTTGACGTGGCAAGGATAATCAAAGCCAAGCAACCCCAAGCTTTTTTGCTCGAAAACGTAAAAGGTTTGTTGATGCACAAAAAGGGCGAGACCTTAAAAACTATTCTTAACGTGCTGGATCAACTCGGTTACATGGTTAAATATAAAGTGTTAAATTCAAAAGATTACGGTGTTCCGCAAAATCGTGAGCGGATCTATATAGTCGGCTTCAAACACGGCAATGCAGAATTTGAATTTCCGCAAACTTCCGCCCGCACTAAATTAAACGATATTTTAGAAAAAACACCGGTCAGCCCTAAATATTACCTCTCGCAACGTTATTTCAACACCCTGCAAGAACATAAAAAACGCCACGGCGAAAAAGGCAACGGCTACGGTTATATAATCTTAAACCCCGAAGGAGTTGCCAACGCAATCGTGGTCGGCGGAATGGGACGCGAACGCAATTTACTCATCGACGAAAAAGTCAAATTGCACCCCGAATATCAGAAATATCCCAAAGATATTAACAAGCAATTCGTCCGCACCTTAACCCCTCGTGAATGGGCGAGATTGCAGGGTTACCCCGATGACTACAAATTCCCGGTCAGCGACACCCAAGCCTATAAACAACTCGGAAACTCGGTCAGCGTCCCGGTTATTCATGCTTTAGCGAACCGGGTTGTTGCAATTCTCGATAACTCTGCCTCACAAATTCCAATAAAGAAGGCGGCAAATGCTTGAAGATCAATATATAATCTCCACATTCGGAATTGATTACCGTGAAGTAGCAGTCGGTAAAATTGCAAACTTAGCAGTGCAAACTCCGCTTAAGCTCGAATCGGGAGCGGAAATCTCCAATTTCCCGATTGCTTATCAAACTTACGGTAGGCTAAACGCCAATAAATCCAACGTAATCTTGGCATGTCATGGACTCACCGGCGACCAATATGCGGCAAGCCCCCACCCCGTCACCGGCAAAGAAGGCTGGTGGGAATCGCTTATCGGTTTCGGAAAAGCTATCGATACCGACCGTTTTTTTGTAATAACAAGTAACGTAATCGGCGGTTGCATGGGGTCGTTTGGTCCTAAATCGATCAACCCGGCAACCGGCAAACCATACGGACTTGATTTCCCGGTAGTAACCATCAACGATATGGTCAATGCCCAGGCATTACTGCTTGATTATCTCAGCATCGACAAATTATACTGCGTAATCGGCGGCTCAATGGGCGGCATGTTGACGCTCGCCTGGGCGGCACTTTATCCGCAGCGTGTGTTATCGGCAATCCCGATTGCAACTTCGGCTCGCCATTCCGCCCAAAATATTGCCTTTCACGAAATCGGCAGACAATCGATTATGGTCGACCCCGATTGGTGCGACGGACGCTATTACGACGAGAAAAAAGTCCCTGCCAAAGGCTTGGCGGTCGCCCGAATGGCGGCACATGTAACCTATCTTTCCGAGAACGCCTTGCATCGCAAATTCGGACGTAATTTGCAGGATCGGGAAAATTTATCTTTCGGGTTTGAGGCTGATTTCCAAGTCGAAAGCTACCTTCGCTATCAAGGTGCATCTTTTGTTGAACGCTTCGATGCCAATTCGTATTTTTACATAACCCGGGCTATGGATTATTTCGACCTCACCCAAGACGGCGGATTGACCAAATATTTCACCGGTACAAACACCAGATTCTTGGTAATTTCATTTTCATCGGATTGGCTTTTCCCGACTTCCGACAGCCGCAATATCGTGCGTTCGCTCAACGCAGTTGCCGCCAATGTCAGCTTTGCCGAAATCACCACCGACAAAGGACATGATGCGTTTTTGCTCGACGAACCCGAGTTTTTCGCAGCGGTTAAGGGTTTTTTGAAGGCTTAATTCTTGGGAAATTATAGTGTTCCAACTTTTTTCTAAGAGCAAGCATTTCGAGGCAAACCGCACGGAGCGTATACGAAATACGTGAGTACGGTTTGACCGATTAAATGCGACGCTATTAGGAAAAATGGGGAATACTAGACACAAAAAAAGCCGCCCTCCCGAAGGAGGACGGCTAAAAACGCAATCTTTGTGGCAATCTATTCGCAGGATTTTACAGCAACTTCTAACTCATGAATATAACCTCGGCTTAATTGTAAATCCGCCAATGCGGCTTTAAGTTTTATAAAAGAATCAACATTTTTATTAAGTTTGGCAAGATTCCAATCGGGTTCAGAAATTTGAGCAGGTTTGCAAGCAACCGCAATCGGCACTTTAACCTCAACCGGCTCGGCAATTTTCGCACATGCCGAACAACCCGCAAGCAATAAAGCAAGCAGGAAAAATATAATTTTTTTATTCATTTAAGCCTCTTTGCGTCCGAGTCCTTCGGCAACAAAAGCAAGAATCAGCTGATTGAGACTAACACCTTCACGCTTTGCCGTTGCAACCAACCTTGAATGGATAGTTTTAGGAAAACGTTGTAACACCTTGCCGCTATAACGAGGCTCACTAACAAATGTCGGGGCGGGAATTTTTCTATTTAACTCACTGCAAGCGTCAAGCCATTCTTGCATTGCATCTTGACCGTTTGCTATTGCTTCTTCGATCGTATCACCGTCGGATATACAACCGGGCAAATCGGGAAATTCAATTAAATATCCGCCACCGTCTTCTTGACTAAGAAGTTTTATTTCAAATGGATATTCAAGATTAGTCATTTAATTCACCTATCTTTTCGATCATTTTTATAAGTTGTTTTACATATATCGGCTTTATCGGACGCTTAACCGGAACGACCAAAATTTCCACTGCTTTATCGTGATAAAATTTTGTATGGCTACCCTTTGCCTCAATTTTTCCGAAACCGAAATATTTTGCCACGAGTTCAAAATCATCTATCCGCCAATTCAGCGGATTATTCTGCATTTGCACATATATTTTTGCAGCTTTACTCATTAGCCAATAATACTATATATAGTATCAGATGTCAATTTATTGTTTTTAGCAAACTTAATATATCAACGCAATTGTTACCCGAACTCTTTGTTGAAATTATCGTTTGAGCTTTATTATAATAAGAATTCGCATCTTTACGGGCTTTTTTTGCGGCAATTTCGGCTTGACGGGATTTAAGCTCTTCTGCAGCTTTGACTGCCTCAATCGCATTATTTTGCCGCTCTATTGAACTTGCAAGATTGCGATTCGCCGATTGCAAAGAGATATTCTCGCCATTACAGATTTGTAGGCGATTTTTAAGCCGGTTTATCTCAACATGCTGGAGTGAAATCGTGGCAAATATAGCCGCTATCCCCCCTATAATCGCCACATTCAAATAATGAGCTTTGAAGAAATTAAAAATTATCGATGCCATAAATTAGCTTTCCGGATTTTTCAAAGCAATTGCAATTACGCCCGAGATAGCAGCGAAGGAATGGAAAATAATTGCGATTGAGTCCTGCAACTGCAACGCAAAAGTGGTGAGGATTCCGGCAAAGCCCGCCCAGCTTGAAGGGTCTTTGAGAATAGAGATAAGTTTGCTATGAAACTGCATAAATCCCTCACAAAAAATTATTATCGACGACTAAGACTCGAAAAACCTTACTTAAATTGCGTCCCGAGGTGGTAATTATCGTATTTCGCACGTAATAAACCGTGCCGACGCTACCGCCGGAGAGCCAAACCGTAGTCAGCGTCGAGTTACTCGCCAGCGTGCCTTGGGTGATCGTCATATCGGCTGGGGAAACCGTCCAAACGCTGTTGCTATTATTGATAATTACGTCATTGCCGATATCTTTCGACCAATCGAGTGAATAGTCTTTGATTTCACTAGGTATTTTAGTTCCGATCATACTCATGCTTTAATTCCTTATTATTTGAAAATACGATTTTCTTTCGAAGCTACACTGCGGTCATCAATGCTTGCGGCATTACGATTCTCCGCTTTTGCAGCGGCAATTTCTTTTGCAGGTGATTCTGCGTTACGTTTTTCAAGATCGACCAATTGCTCACGAGCGTCATGAGATTCAAAAACATCATGCGGCTTAAATATCGAATGCACGCAAACGTCTAAAATATTGATCAGTTCAAAGATCGAAGCCGATAAATTGCAATTTACGATTACAGTGTCCGACAAGGCAAGAATTTCGCCGATATTAAAGCTAAAATTCTCGGGATTGCGTACACCGTAACAAAGCCCGCCATACTGAGATGCGAGATAAAGCGATGCTTGGGTCATGATTATATAGAACTGATTTTAATTTATACTCGTTTAAGGCATAAATTACCCATTATTTGTCACCCCGTGCTTGTCACGGGGTCTAGTATTTTTTAAGACCGGATACCGCAATAAATGCGGTATGACAATTGTGGCATAATGGACAAAATTGGTGGGTAAAAATTAAGATAAAAAATAACTTCCGTTTAGAAAGTTATTTTCCTCTTTCGCCAGAATCGGGTTTTGGAGCAGATGCTCCTTGCCAATTACCTTCGGCAGAGGATTTTCCTTGCGACCATTGATGCTGATGACCGGCTTCTTTTGCCACCACATCAGAACCTAAGCTTTGCATACCTTCGGGAATACCGATAGCAACTTCGGGTTCTCTTGGTGAATGATAAGAACGCATATCAGAACTATAACGATTTTCTTTCATACGTTTCGAGAAATGCCCTATAGTTCCGTTTGCAGCCCAATATCCCAAAGCCACCACCGCACCTATCGCCAAAGAAACCATAGAAATGAATCCCATCTTACCGCCCATATTATCGATAAATTTGGCAAACTTCCATTGACCGGATTGCAATAATTGGTCTTTATATTTATCATGTATGATGTGACTGCCCATTGAGTCAAATCCAGCACCTGCACGTTTCATTATATCTTCACTGGCAAGTCTATTAACTTCAAGTGTAAAAGGACGAAGTTTCTCCCTCAACCAAAATTCCAAACCCGTACCTGCAACAAGGCTAGCGGCAAAACCGGCAACCCCACCTATAATACCTTTATTCTGCTGCTTGATATCTTCTTCTCTTTGAGCGTCTGACGCCTGAAGATCAAAATGTATATTTTCTGCTTTCGTAGACATAAAAACCTCATCGATTATTTGCTTAATTTTAGGCATAATGGACAAAGTGTGTGGGTGGATTTAGGTATTGTTGAGCAAAAATTTGGTCATTTTAGCTTTTCTATCTTTTCGTAATCCTCGATGGATTTTGACCTTTGATTTCCAATGAGCGAACGATCCGTCACAACTATTGGTAGTACTTGGAATAGCAAGTTGCGTATAATTTTTATATGCAAACAAGTATGGCAAGTTTGTGGTTAAGCTTCTGATTGCACTTCGTAATCTTCGGTGCATGAACTGATTATTTTCATTTTTCTCTCGCAAGAAATCATAATATTTGGCTTTGATTTGTGTACTGGTTCATATTGAATGAGACAATTTTCCCAAGATATTGTTAATATATTGGATTGGAGTAAGATTGTCGAGTTTTTGATGTGGTCTAAAGTTATTATATTTGTGAAGTGCTTGTTTTAAT
>Ga0247843_1001234_pt1 | contig 53607 bp, 44 predicted proteins | sample LaCruzMarch2017__FD_192420 | JGI IMG/M metagenome (GOLD analysis project Ga0247843, IMG submission 192420) | Freshwater microbial communities from meromictic Lake La Cruz, Castile-La Mancha, Spain - LaCruzMarch2017_8m | ecosystem: Environmental > Aquatic > Freshwater > Lake | place: Spain...
CTCGCTCGCGCCATGCCCCGATGTCCGTGTTGCCAACGCCTCTCGCAACACCGTACATTTATGACACAGTAGTATTAGCAGGCTGCGGAAAAATGGGTGGTCGAGGATGCGCGAGCGAGTTTTCGTGGCTGACAGGGCGGCGCGCCGCCACGATGTGGTTCAGCGTGGCAAATCGCAGGGCGCATCTTGCGCGGAAAGGCGCCGCGCATCCGACCCATCCCGTTTTTCCCCAGCCTGCTTGGCGCCCTTACCGCCCCTCGGCGCGCCAGCGCGCCCAGGCGGCGGTTTCCGTCAGGGGGCGCGGCGTATCGGCGGGGCCGGTCAAGCGCAGGCCGATCTCCGGCGCGCCCGTCGCCGGCGCCCGCCAGGCGAGCCGGAGGTCGAGCGCGGCCCGCGCGAGATCCACCTCCCCGGTCGCGGTCACCGCGAGCCCACCCTCCGCCAGCAGGTCGGCCGTGTCGATCCGCAGGCGCCCGGCTTCGATCCGGCCCGCCAGCGCGGCCCGCGTCAGCGGTGTGGTGCCGGCCGACAAGGCCCGGCGCACCGCCGTCTCGGCCGATTGCGGCTCGGCCTGAAGACTGGCCTCCGCGGCCGCCTGCAGGTCAAACCCGCCGAGCGCGGCCTCCGCCAGGTCAAGCTTGAGCGTGCCGCCAAGCGAGCCCAGCAGCGCATTCGGCGCGAAGCCGCTGGCCACCAGCGCCAGGTCGGCCTCGACCCGACCGGCCAGAAGATCGTGCGGCAGGCCGAACAGCCGCTCGGTCAGGCTGGCCCCGGCGAGCCGCCCGGTGAGGCGCAGGCGTGGCGGGGTGCCAGACAGCACCTCGGCCCCGGCGCTGCCCGCAAAGCGCCCACCCGCCAGCCGCGCCACCAGGTTCGCCGCCGAAAGCCTGCCTTCGGCCAGGGTGACCTGCGTCGCAAGGTCGGTCACCACGGCGCCGCCAATCTCCAGGCGGGCCACCTCCAGCGCCACATCGGCATCGACATCGGCCAGCAGGCCGAGCGGCAAGGGCTCGGCGCTGCGCCAGCCCGGGAAGGCCAGCGGCAGGCGCTCGGCGTGGATGCGGCCGACCAGCCGGTTCCGGCCGGTCCGCGCCAGGGTCAGGGCGCCGCGCGTGCGCAGCGCGCCGGCCACCAGCTCGAAGCTCTCGGCGGTGATGGCCGAGGACGTCCCGGCCAGGCTTGCCACCAGCGAGAGGCTCCCCTCGCCCAGCCAATCGCCAGCGCCCCGGCCGAACAGCTCCTGCGCCAGGCGCGGCGCGCCGGGGTGGCGGAGCGTCAGGTTGGCCGCGCCCCGGCCCGTGGTGACATCCAGCGTGCCCTGCGCTTCGGCCCGCAGCGCGCCGATCTCGGCCGCGCCGCGAAGGGCCAGCGCCGTCGCGGTCCCGCCACCGGACAGGCGCAGCGCGATCGTCTCGCGCGCCAGGCTGGTGCCGTCCGGCCAGGCGCCGGGCACCAGCCCGAACAGCCCCCCGGCCAAGGGTCCGCCCGCGTCCAGGTTCAGATCCTGCAACCGCCAGGTCGGCCCGAGCGTCAGGGCGAGCGACGCCGTCACATCCGCCCCCTCCAGCCGGCCCGACAGGCGGCGCACCGTCAGCCGCCCGGCTTCCACCGCCGCATCCAGCGCCGCCCGTTCCAGCCGCCAGCCGGCCTGCACCACCTCCTCGGCGGTCAGGCGAAGGTTGAGGTCGAGATTGGCGAAGGCCCGCGCCCCGTCGGCGGGTTCGATCCCGCCCGGCAGCCAGCGATCCAGCTCCAGGCGATCGATCGCGAGGCCGAGGCCCAGCGCCGGGCGCGCCCCATGTCGCAGCACGCCGGCGCCCGAGACGCGGAACCCTTCCAGCGTCGCGCTGAATTCCGGGATCGCCGCCTGCTGGGCTTCCAGCACCAGGCGCAGCCTGCCCTGACCACGGCCGAGCAGGCGGGCCTCGGTGCCGCCCACCGGCAGGCCAACCGCCAGCGCCGCGGCGCGCAGATCGGCGCCGGCAAAGCGCGCCTGCACCTCCAGCCGATCGCCCGCGGTGACGCCCGCCAGGTCGATCTGCGTCTCCCCGGGTAGTTGCGCCGAGACATCGGACAGGGTGAGCCGCCCCTTCTCGACGAAGGCGGCGCCGCGCAGCCGGCGCAGCGTGACCCCCTGGAAGGACGCGGTCTCGGCCGACAGGTCGATCGCCACCGGCCAGGCACGCGGCCCCGCGCCGCGCAGCGCGGCCAGCCATCCATCCACATCCAGCCGCGCGGCGATGACCGCCACATCGATCCGCGGCGCCGGCGCCAGACGAACCGCGACCGCGCCGCGCGCCGGCACGCCACCGATCTCCATCGCCAGATCATCGGCGGCCAGCAGGTCGGCCGTCGCGCTGATCCGCCCCTCGGCACGGAAAGGGCCGGCCGGGCTCGGCAGCAGCGCCGAAAGGTCATTGCCCACCAGGCGCAGCGAGCCGTCGAACCCGCCCTCGGCGGTCAGCACGCCGCGCAGCCCGGCTTCCCCCTCCGGCAGGGCGATCGCCAGGTCGAAGGGGGCGACGCCGTCCCAGCCGGCCCGCCCGAGGCTGGCGGTGAAGCGGCCGGCCCGCCCGCCCCAGGCGAAACTGCCCTGCAGGGCCAGCGCCTGCGCCGGCCCGCCCGTGGACAGGCGGGCGTTGATGCGCTCGATCCAGGTATCGCCCACCAGCATGCGCCCATCCTCGATCAGCGCGTCGAGGCTGGTGATCCAGGGCGGCGGGCGCAGCGCCAGCAGCGTGCCCGGCGGCCAGGGCAGCCGCAGTTCCGGGCCGACCAGCGCCACCTCACGCGGTTCGAGCCGCCCGCCGACCAGCGCCGGCCCGTCGAGGCGCACCCGCAGCGCCCGCGCCGTGAAGCCGAATTCGGTCCCCGCCTCGCCGATCGCGACGCCGGCGGCGCGGATCTCGGGCTGCGGCAGCAAGGTGAGCTGGATCGCGCCCGAGAGCGTGACGGCACGGCCCAGCCTTTCGCTGGCCAAGGCTTCGAGCCGCCCGCGCTGCGCTTCCCAATCGACGAAGCCGGGACCGACCCAAAGGCCGGCACCCGCCGCCACAAGCAGCAGCAGAAGGGCTATGCCGAGCTTGCGCATCAGGCGGGCGGCGCGCCCCAGCCGCCGCCGCCCGGGGTTTCCAGCGCCAGGATGTCACCCGCCGCGAGCGATGCACGGTCCTGGCCGGCCAGCATGGTCACGCGGCCATCGGGATGTTCCACCCATTGCCGGCCCGGCGCGCCGGCCGCGCCGCCAGCCATGCCATGCGGCGGCACGATGCGGCGGGACGCCACGATCACCGCCTCCATGGGCCGCAGGAAGCGGATGCGCCGGCGCGATCCATCGCCACCCGCCCATTGCCCCGCCCCCCCCGAACCGCGCCGGATCGAGAATTCCTCCAGCCGGACGGGGTAGCGGAGTTCCAGGATCTCGGGGTCCGTCATGCGGGTGTTGGTCATGTGGGTCTGCACGGCCGAGGTGCCCGGAAAGCCGGGGCCGGCCCCGGTGCCGCCGCAGACCGTCTCGTAATATTGGTAAACCGCGTCGCCGAACAGCAGGTTGTTCATGGTTGCCTGCGCCGAGGCTGAGGCACCAAGCGCGGCCAGCAGCGCGTTGCAGGTCACCTGGCTGACCTCGGTATTGCCGGCCACCACCGCCGCTCCGGGGCGCGGGCTCAGGAAGCTGCCCTCGGGGATGATGATCTCCAGCGGCTTGAGGCAGCCATCATTCAGCGGGATCTCGGCGCCCACCAGCGTGCGGAAGCAGTAGAGCACGACGGCGCGGCAGACCGCCGCCGGGGCGTTGAAATTGCCCGGCCGCTGCGCCCCCGTGCCGGTGAAGTCGATGCTGGCGCGCCGCGCCGCACGGTCCACCCGGACGGCCACCCGCAAGGGCGTGCCATCGTCCAGCGCCGTGGTGAAGCTGCCATCGGCCAGGCGCGCCAGCACGCGGCGCACGCTTTCCTCGGCATTGTCCATCACGTGGCGCATATAGGCGCGCACCGTCCCGAGCCCGTGCTGCGCCACGGCGCGCTGCAATTCCTGCACGCCCTTCTCATTGGCGGCGACCTGCGCCTTGATGTCGGCCACGTTCACGTCGGGGCTGCGCGCCGGATAGCGCGCGCCGGCCAGCAGGGCGCGGAAGGCGGCTTCGCGGAAATGGCCGGCTTCCACGAGCAGGAAATCGTCGATCACCACCCCCTCTTCCTCCAGCGTGCGGGAGTTGGGGGGCGTCGAGCCCGGGGTCAGGCCGCCAATGTCGGCATGGTGGCCGCGACTGCCCACGAAGAACAGGATCTCGCGGCCGGCCGCGTCGAACACCGGGGTGATCACGGTGACGTCGGGCAGATGCGTGCCGCCATTATAGGGGTTGTTCAGCGCCACCACGTCGCCCGGCCTGAGCGTGGCGCCGCGGGCGCGGATCACCGTGCGCACGCTTTCGCCCATGGCGCCGAGATGCACCGGCACATGCGGCGCATTGGCCACCAGCGCGCCCGTGGCATCGAAGATGGCGCAGGAGAAATCGAGCCTTTCCTTGATGTTCACGCTGAGGCTGGTGTTTTGCAGCACGGCGCCGGTCTGCTCGGCGATGTTCATGAACAGGTTGTTGAACAGTTCCAGCATCACCGGATCGGGTTTTTCGACATCGGCGAGGCGCGCGGCGGCGCGGGCCTCGGTCCGGCGGAGGATCACATGGTTCAGCGCGGTCACCTCGGCGGTCCAGCCGGGTTCCACCACCGTGGTGGCGATGGCTTCGCGGATCAGGGCGGGGCCTTGGATGCGGTCGCCGGCGGCCAGCGCGGCGCGGTCATGCACCGGCGCCGGATGCGCCGTGCCGCCGGTGAACAACGTGACCTGGCCGATGGTGGGGATCGGCTCGTGGGGTGCGCGCGGGGCCAGCGGCGCCTCGCGCACCCGCTCGCCCGGCTCGGTCACCTCGACCAGGCAGGCTTCGACGATCACCGGCCGTTCGGGTGTCGCGAAGCCGAAGCGGGCGCGGTGCGCGGCGGTGAAGGCGGCCAGCGCCGTGGCGTGGTCGGCCATCGGCACCGGCAGGAAGCTGTCGGTGCCCTGGTAGCGCAGATGCAGGCGCGGCTCAGCGCGCAATTCCCCCCGCGCGCCCTGGCGGCGCAACTCGGCCCGGCCGGCGGCTTCCAGCGCGTCGAGCCTTTCGGTCAGCGCTGGCAGGCTCTCAGCCACGAAGGGCTGCTCGACCGCCGCCTCGCGGATCACCGACTGGTCGGCAAGGCCCATGCCATAGGCACTCAGCACGCCGGCGAAGGGGTGCAGGAACACGGTCTCCATGCCGAGTTCATCGGCCACCAGGCAGGCATGCTGGCCGCCCGCGCCGCCAAAGGTCTGCAAGGCGAAGCGGGTGACGTCATGGCCCTTCTGGATCGAGACCTGCTTGATGGCGTTGGCCATGTTGGCCACCGCGATCCGCAGGAAACCCTCGGCCACTTCCTCAGGCGTGGTCGGCGTGCCGGTGGCGATGGCGATCTCGGCGGCGAGGGCCACGAATTTCTGGCGCACAATGTCGGCGTCCAGCTTCTGATCGCCGACCGGGCCAAAAATCGCCGGGAAGAAGCCGGGCTGGATCTTGCCCACCATGATGTTCGCATCCGTGACGGTCAGCGGGCCGCCGCGCCGGTAGCTGGCCGGACCCGGCACCGCGCCGGCGCTCTCCGGGCCCACGCGCAGCCGCGCCCCGTCGAAGGCCAGGATCGATCCCCCGCCGGCCGCCACCGTATTGATCGCCATCATCGGCGCGCGCATGCGTACGCCCGCCACCTCGGTCTCGAAGGCGCGCTCGAAGGCGCCGGCATAGAGCGCCACATCGGTCGAGGTGCCGCCCATGTCGAAGCCGATGATCTGCTCGAACCCCGCCATGGCCGCGGTGCGCGCCGCGCCGACGATGCCGCCGGCCGGGCCGGACAGGATGGCATCCTTGCCGGCGAAGCTGCTGGCCTCCGCCAGCCCGCCCGAGGATTGCATGAAGTACAGCGGCACGCCCGGCAGCTCCTCGGCCACCTGGCGCACATAGCGACCGAGGATCGGCGAGAGATAGGCGTCCACCACGCAGGTATCGCCCCGTGGCACGATGCGCGGCAGCGGGCTGGCCTGGTGGCTCAGGCTGATCTGCGAAAAACCTTCCGCCCGCGCGATCTCGCCGAGCCTGAGCTCCTCGGCCGGATGCGCCCAGGCATGCATGCGCACGATGGCGACGGCGCGGATGCCCGCCGCATGGGCCTGGCGCAGCGCGGCGCGGGCCGCATCCTCATCCAGCGGCGCGATCAGGGTGCCATCCACGGCGACGCGGCCGCCCACCTCGGCCACCCGCGCATGCAGCAATTCGGGCAGGCGCACCTGCAGGTCGAACAGGCGGGGGCGGGCCTGGTTGCCGATCCGCGCCATGTCGGCAAAGCCCTGGTTCACCAGCAGCAGCACCGGCTCGCCCTTGCGTTCCAGCAGCGCGTTGGTGGCGACGGTGGTGCCCATCTTCACCGCCTCGATCGTGCCGGGCGGGATGGCGGCGCCGGGGGCGAGGCCAAGCATCTGCCGGATGCCGGCCACCGCCGCGTCGCGATAGCGTTCCGGATTCTCGGACAGCAGCTTGTGGGTGGACAGGCGCCCATCCGGGGTGCGGGCCACGATATCGGTGAAGGTGCCGCCGCGGTCGATCCAGAATTGCCAGCCGGACATCAGCGCGCCTCCACGAATGAGCGACCTTCATTGAGAAACATCGCGGCATCGTCAATCTGCGCTGGCCCGCGCGCGCGCCCTGCCGCGACGGCGCGGCGCATGGTATGGCCGCGCCGATGAGCATGTGGGGCAAGATCCTGGGCGGCGTTGGCGGCTTCCTGACCGGGGGGCCGCTGGGCGCCGTGGTGGGGGCGGCGCTGGGCCATGCGGCCGATACCGGCGGCGGGCGCATGCCGACCGGGCCGGGTGCCGCCGACCTGGCCGCGCTGCTCGGCAACCGCGAGACGCTGTTCGCCATCTCGGTCATCGTGCTGTCGGCCAAGCTGGCCAAGGCGGACGGGCCGGTGAAGCGCGAGGAAATCGACGCCTTCAAGACCATGTTCCGCATCCCGCCCGAAAACCTGCGGGAAGTGGCGCAGATGTTCGACCGCGCGCGCGAGGATGCCGAGGGGTGGGAACCCTTCGCGGCCCGGCTCGGTGAGGCCTTCGCCGATAATCGCGCGCTGCTGGAGGATGTGCTGGCGGCCTTGTTCTACATCGCCCGCGTCGATGGGCCTGTGACGCGCGGGGAATTGCCGGTGCTGCAAGGGGTGCATCTGCGCTTCGGCCTGGACCGCGCCGCCTGGGACCGCGCCAAGGGCGGCGGCCAGCAGGGCAGCGCCGCGCAGCGCCAGCAGGAACAGGACAGCGCCTATGCGATCCTGGGCGTGGCGCCCACCGCCTCCGACGAGGAAGTGCGGCTCGCCTGGCGCAAGCTGATGCGGGACAATCACCCGGATGGGCTGGCGGCGCGCGGCGTGCCGCCGGAATTCGTGGCCCGCGCCACGCAAAAGGTGGCCGAGATCAACGCCGCCTGGGACCGGGTGAAGCGCCAACGCGGCCTTTGATGCGCATCATCGACGCGCCAAGCCCGAACCAGGATGCGCGGCCGCCCGGCGCCGCCATCGACACGCTGGTGCTGCACTATACGGGCATGCCCAGTGGCGCGGCGGCGCTGGCGCGGCTGCGGGACCCGGCGGCGCAGGTCTCGGCGCATTATCTGGTCGAGGAGGATGGCGCCATCTTCCGCCTGGTGCCCGACACGCGGCGCGCCTGGCATGCCGGCGTGTCGCAGTGGCGGGGCGTCGGCGGCCTGAACGCGACCAGCATCGGCATCGAGATCGTCAATCCCGGCCATGAATGGGGCTACCGGCCCTTTGGCGCGCTGCAAATGGCCGCGGTCTGCGATTTGTGCCTGGCGATCATCGCCCGCCACGGCATCCCGGCGACCGGGATCGTCGCGCACAGCGACATCGCGCCGGACCGCAAGCAGGATCCGGGCGAGCTGTTCGATTGGGAAGGGCTGGCAGCGAACGGCGTCGGCCTTTGGCCCGCGCCGGATGCGCCCCGCGCGGCGGGCGACGTGCTGGGCGCCATCGGCTATCGCACCGACCTGCCCCTGCCGATCCTCCTCGCCGCGTTTCAGCGCCGCTGGCGGCCCGCTTCCGTGACCGGCCTGGCGGATGCCGAGACGCTGGCGCGGCTGGGCGCGGTGGCCTTCGCCGCCGCATGATGGACGTGGCGGCGCTGCTGGCCGAGAGCGCCCCGCACCGCGATGCGTTGCAGGCCCTGGCCCTGGCAGGCCCAGCCGAGGCCTGGATCGGCGCCGGCTTCGTCCGCAACGCGGTGTGGGACGCGCTGTCGTGCCAGGTGCCCGCGGTGGCGACGCTCAACGATCTGGACGTGGTTTTCCTCGACCCGGCGCTGCCGTCGGCCCGCGACCTGGCCTTCGAGGCCGCGCTACGCGCCGCCCGGCCCTGGCCCTGGTCGGTGACCAACCAGGCACGCATGGCCGCGCGCCACGGCCATGCCCCTTATGCCAGCCTGGCCGCCGCCCTGGCCCATTGGCCGGAGACGGCGACCGCGGTGGCCGCGCGGCTGGTTCGCGGCCGGGTGGAGCTGCTGGCCCCGCATGGCCTGGCCGACCTTCTGGCCTTCCGGCTGCGCCCGACGCCCGCCCATGCGGCCGACCCTGCGGCGGTGCGCCAGCGGCTGGCGGCGCGCGGCTGGGCGACACGCTGGCCAAAGCTGGATGTGCCGGCCGGCTTTCAGCCCGCGCGCAACACATGTTCGGTGGTGTAGAGCCGCGTCGCGCTTTCCAGGAAATGCCCGACATCCTGGCGGATGGCCGCGCGCCCGGCCTCGCTGTCGAACCAGCGATCCATCATCGCTTCCGTCGAGGGGAAGTGCAGTTCCGCAATGCCATGGAAGCGCGGCACCGGCAGCGCGCCGGGCGCCAGCGCCACCACCCAATGCCGCACGTAGCGCGCCATGCCGGCATGGACCGCTAGCGCCAGCGGGGCGTGATGCGCCCAGATCCGCCGCGCCGCCGGCTCCGGCAGGTCGGCATGGAAGCGCATCAGCGACAGGAATTTTGTGCCCATGACGCGACCGACCGGGCGCGGGAGCGCATCCTTCTCGACCACCTGCTCCACCCGCGCCGAGGCATGCGCGTGGCAGGCCAGCAGCGGCGCCAGATGGGCCAGCGCGGCGGCCAGCGCATCGGGCGTGCCGCCGAGCGCCAGCACCGCATCGAAGGCCGGCGTGTCGGGCGCCGCGGGCTCCTCCGCCCGCTGCCAGGGCGGGTTTTTCGGGGTCGCATCGACCAGGCAGGCGGAGAGGGCGACCAGGGAGGGCACCGCCTCGGCCAGCCCGGGGGCGATGCGCCCCAGAATATCCGCGCGGAAGGCGGCACGGCCGGAATCGCTCGGCGCGGCCAGGAACAGCAGGTGGCGCGCCGCGCTCATCGGCCGGTCGACCCGAAGCCGCCGGCGCCGCGGCTGGTGGCGGGCAGCGCCTCCACCTCGCGCCAGCTGGCGCGGATGACAGGCGCCAGCACGGCCTGGGCGATGCGCATGCCGCGCTCGATGGTGAAGGGCGCGGTGCCGGCATTCATCACGATCACCTGCAACTCGCCGCGATAATCCTCATCGACCGTGCCGGGGCTGTTGGGCAGGGTGATTCCGTTCTTGAGGGCGAGGCCGCTGCGCGGGCGGACCTGCAGCTCATGGTCGGGCGGCAGCGCGATGCAGAGCCCCGTCGGCACCAGCACGCGGCCGCCGGGCTGGATGGTCAGCGGCTCGGTCACGGCCGCCAGCAGATCCATCCCCGCCGCGCCTTCGGTGGCATAGGCCGGCAGCGGCAGGCCAGCGGCATGCGGCAGGCGTGTGACTTGTATCTCGGCCATCGATTCAGTCCTCCACGCCCGCGGCGCCCGCGACGTCAATGGCCGCCCCGGCCGGAAACTGCGCGGCGATGCGCGCGGCCAGGCGGCGCGCCACCTCGGCCTTGGGCAGGCGCGGCCAGGTTTCGGCGCCCGTCTCGGTCACCAGGTGCACCGCGTTTTCGGCGCCGCCCATCACATCGCCCGAGACGTCGTTGGCCACGATCCAGTCGCAGCCCTTCCGCGCGCGTTTTTGCGCGGCGTGGGCCAGCACCTGCTCGGTCTCGGCGGCGAAGCCCACCACCAGCTTGGGGCGGGCGGTCGGGTGGCGGGCGATCTCGGCCAGGATGTCGGGGTTCAGCACCAGGCGAAGCGCGGGCGGCGGTGCGCCCGGTTCCTTCTTGATCTTTTGGAGCGGCGCGGCTTCGGGCCGGAAATCCGCCACCGCGGCGCAGGCCACAAAAATGTCGGCCGGCAGCGCCGCGCCCACGGCGGCCTGCATCTGCACCGCACTTTCCACCCGCCGCACGATGACCCCCGGCGGATCGGCGATGGCGACCGGCCCCGACACCAGGGTCACGCGCGCGCCCAGCGCCGCCAGCGCCGCCGCGATGGCATGGCCCTGCTGGCCGGAGGAACGGTTGGCGATGTAGCGCACCGGGTCGATCGCCTCCTGCGTCGGCCCGCTGGTGACGATGGCGTGCCGGCCGGCCAGCGGCCCGGCCGCCAGAAGCGCCTGGATGGCGGCCAGGATGACGGGCGGCTCGGCCAGCCGGCCGGGGCCGCTTTCGGGCTCGGCCATCGGCCCCGTCTCCGGCCCGATGAAGGCCGCGCCACGCGCCCGCAGCCGGGCCACATTCTCGACCGTCGCCGGATGCGCCCACATGGCCGGGTTCATGGCGGGCGCCAGCAGGATGGGCGCGCGCGTCGCCAGCAGCACCGTGCCGGCCAGGTCATCGGCCAGCCCCGCCGCCATGCGCGCCATCAGGTTGGCGCTGGCCGGCGCCACCACCACCAGATCGGGCCAGCGGGCCAGCCGGATATGGCCGATTTCCGCCTCGGCCGCCCAAAGATCATCATGCACGCGCGCGCCGCTGATCCCGGCCAGCGCTTCCTTGGTGACGAAGCGCGCCCCGCCCGCGGTCAGGATCGGCATGACCTCGGCGCCGGCGGCGCGCAGCAGGCGAACAAGTTCCAGCGCCTTGTAGGCGGCGATCGACCCGCTGATGACCAGCAGGATCTTCAAAGGCGCCAGCCCGTATGGATGGCGACGATGCCGCCCGACAGGTTGCGATGCGCCACACGTTCCAGCCCGGCCGCGCGCATCATGTCCGCCAGCCTTTCCTGGTCGGGGAAGCGGCGGATGCTCTCGGCCAGGTATTCGTAGCTGTCGCGGTCCTTCGCCACGCGGGCGCCGATCTCGGGCAGCACCTTGAAAGACCAGGCATCATAAAGGCGGGCCAGCGGCGCCACCGCGACGGTCGAGAATTCCAGGCAATGAAAGCGCCCGCCCGGGCGCAGCACCCGCCGCGCCTCGGCCAGCACGGCTGCCTTGTCGGTGCAGTTGCGCAGCCCGAAGGCGATCGAGATCTTCTCCACACTGCGGTCGGGCAGCGGGATATGTTCGGCATCCACCACCGCCAGGTCGAGACCCGTGACGATGCCGCGGTCCAGCGCGCGCTTGGCGGCGACCGCCAGCATGGCCGGGTTCACATCGGTCAGGATCGCCCGCCCCGCGCCGCGTGCCAGCGCGCCGAAGGCGATGTCGCCGGTGCCGCCCGCCAGGTCCAGCAGCGTCTCGCGCGGCGAGGCGCCTATGGCGGCCACGAAAATCCGCTTCCAGATCCGATGCACGCCGAGCGACATCAAATCGTTCATGATGTCGTAGCTGGGCGCCACGCTTTCGAACACGCCGCGCACCAGCGCGGCCTTCTGGGCACGGGGAACCTCGCGGAAGCCGAAATCGGTGGTGTCGCTCATGCCGGCCAACTTGGCGCGGGGGGGCGAAAGGGGCAAGGAAGGGCATGCCTGAATTGCCCGAAGTCGAGACGGTGATGCGCGGCCTGGCCGGGGTGCTGGGGGGCCAGCGCATCCTGCGCGTGGACCAGCGCCGCCCCGATTTGCGCTGGCCCTTCCCCGAAGCGATGCCCGCGCGGCTGACCGGCGCCACCGTCATGGGCTTCCGGCGGCGCGGCAAATACATGCTGGCGCGGCTGGATACCGGGGAGAGCCTGCTGATCCATCTCGGCATGTCCGGGCGGATGGTGGCGCGGCCCATCGGCGCGGCGCCGGCGCCCTGGCTCGGCCCGCAAGGGGCGCATTCCGACGCGCGCGGCCACAATCAGCCGCCCGAGGCGCATGAGCATCTGGTGATCGAGACGGCGACCGCCCGCGTGAGCTTCGTCGATCCGCGGCGCTTTGGCTCCATCGATCTGGTGGCAACGGCGGCCGAGGAGGGGCACAAGCTGCTGGCCGGCCTCGGGCCCGAGCCGTTGGAGGCGGGGTTTACGCCCGCCATCCTCTCGGCCGCGCTGGCGGGGCGCTTCACCCCGATCAAGGCCGCGCTGCTGGACCAGAAGATCGTCGCCGGCCTCGGCAATATATATGTCGCCGAGGCGCTGTTCCGGGCCGGCATCTCGCCGCGCCGGCTGGCGGCCAGCGTCACGGGGGCGCGCGCCGCGCGGCTGGTGCCGGCGATCCGTGCCGTGCTGGCCGAGGCGATCGGCGCCGGCGGCTCCTCGCTCAGGGATTATGTGCGGGCGGATGGGGAGCTCGGGCGCTTCCAGGACCGTTTTGCGGTGTATGACCGCGAAGCCGCGCCCTGCCCCAGCTGCCCCGGCCCGCCCTGCCCGGGTGTCGCGCGCCTTGTGCAGGCCGGGCGCAGCACATTCTATTGCGCCAGGCGCCAGCGTTGAACCCGGCGTTGAAGCATGGGCCCGACCGGGCTACCGAGACGCCACATGCAGGGGGAAGCCGATGTCCTACGAGATGATCCTGGTCGAGACGGTGGGCCGCGTTGGCCTGATCACGCTCAACCGGCCGAAGGCGCTGAACGCGCTCTGCGACCAGCTGATGATCGAGCTCGGCACGGCGCTCCGCGCCTTCGACGCGGATCCGGACATCGGCGCCATCATCCTGACGGGCAGCGAACGCGCCTTCGCCGCCGGTGCCGACATCAAGGAAATGAAGGACCTCACCTTCCCGGCGGTGCTGTCCAACGATTTCATCGGGCGCAACTGGGAAACCGTGCTGACGATCCGCAAGCCAGTGATCGCGGCGGTGTCGGGCTTCGCGCTCGGTGGCGGCTGCGAGCTCGCGATGATGTGCGACCTGATCCTGGCCGCCGATACGGCGAAATTCGGCCTGCCGGAGGTGACGCTCGGCATCCTGCCGGGTGCCGGCGGCACCCAGCGGATGGCGCGTGCCGTCGGCAAGTCCAAGGCGATGGAGATGATCCTGTCCGGGCGCATGATGGATGCGGCCGAGGCCGATCGCGCCAACCTGGTCGCCCGCGTGGTGCCGGCCGCCGAGCTTCGCGCGGAGGCCCTGAAGCTTGCGGAAAAAATCGCAAGCCTGTCCGGCCCCTCGATCGGCATGGCGAAGGAAGCGGTGAACGCCGCCTATGAGATGACGCTGCGCGAGGGCGTGCGGTTCGAGCGCCGCCTGTTCCAGGCCGCCTTCGCGACCGAGGACCAGAAGGAAGGCATGGCCGCCTTCGCGGAGAAGCGGCCGGCGAAGTTCCGCAACCGCTGATTGCCGACGGGCTTTTCGTCTTCGTGCGGACATGCTGAGATTGACTCCGCGAAGCGCCGGGGGCTAGAACCCGCGCCTCGCGCTGGGGGGAACCCCCGACGCTGGTTAGAAACATCCGACGGGTCAGATCGAACACCCCATGGCGAACACCGCTTCGGCGCGCAAGCGCATCCGGCAGACCGAAAAGCGTACCGAGCGGAACCGCGCGCGCCGCTCGCGCGTGCGGACCTTCCTCCGCAAGGTCGAGACCGCCATCTCCGGTGGGGACAAGGAAGTGGCCCAGGCCGCATTCCAGGCCGCGCAGCCCGAAATGCAGCGGGCGGCCGGCAAGGGCGTGTTCCATGCGAACACGGTGGCGCGCAAGCTGTCGCGCCTGTCGGCCCGCATCAAGGCACTCGGCGCGCCCGCACAGGGCTGACGCCCTGCCACGCATCGGCCGATGAATATCGGCCGCGCCATTATTGTATACATTGAGCCTTTCGTTGCCTCAAGGACGTTTGTCTTGGGGGCCGGGGGGCTCTTTTTTTTGTGGTTTTTGCCGGCACGCGCGCCGGAACTCTGTCAAGCAGAGTTTTTGGGGCGCGACGCAAAGTAACTATTTGCCGGCCACCACCTCGGCACGATAGCTTTGCGACGGGGAGATCGAGGCCCGCAAGGGCCGACCAATGAACGGTCGACGAAGGCCGATGGCTGGTGGCGCGTTGGGGGCAGCACCGCGGGAGATTGATCCCGTGGCTCGAGACAAGAGGGCGGGGCGTGTGCAGAGCGTTGGAACATCATCGCGCGTGCCCGTCACCATGACGGCTGGCGAGCCGCAACTGGCCGAGATCTGGGCTCGCATCCGAGGCCGCCTCAAGGAAGAGGTTGGCGAGGTCGAGTACCGAACCTGGCTGCGCCAGATGACCCTCATCGGCCTGGAGCAGGAGGCCGTGGTCATCCTGCTGCCGACCCGCTTCCTGCGCGACTGGGTGCGCAGCCATTATGGCGACCGCCTGCGGCTGCTGTGGCAGGGCGAAATGCCGGCCGTGCGCAGCGTCGAGTTCCGCATCAGCGGGCCGGCCGCGCGGGCCGAGGATCCGGCGCAGCTGTCGCGCGGCGCACCAGCGGCCCCGCCGCCGCCCCTGGCCGAGCCGCTGGGCCGCGCGCCGGAGCCGCGCCCGCTGGAGGCGAAGGGCGATTGGGCGGCGCCGCTCGACCCCCGCCTCACCTTCGACAGTTTCGTGGTCGGCAAGCCCAACGAGTTCGCCCATGCCTGCGCGCGCCGCGTGGCCGAACGGCCGGCCAGCCCGGGCTTCAACCCGCTGTTCCTCTATGGCGGGGTCGGCCTCGGCAAGACCCACCTGATGCACGCGATCGCCTGGGCCAGCCGGGAAAGTGCGGCGGCCCGCGCCAGGCCGCCGCTCAGCGTCGCCTACATGAGCGCCGAGAAGTTCATGTACCGCTTCATCGCCGCGCTGCGGTCCCAATCCACCATGGAATTCAAGGAAACGCTGCGCAGCGTGGACCTGCTGCTGATCGACGATCTGCAATTCCTGATCGGCAAGGACAATACGCAGGAGGAATTTTTCCATACCTTCAACGCGCTGATCGACGCCGGCAAGCAGATCGTGGTCAGCGCCGACAAGTCGCCCTCCGACCTGTCCGGCATCGAGGATCGGCTGCGCACCCGCCTCGGCTGCGGCATGGTGGCCGACCTGCACGCCACCACCTACGAGCTTCGGCTGTCGATCCTGCAGGCCAAGGCCGCGCAGCAGGGGGTGCCGGTACCGGCCAAGGTGCTGGAATTCCTGGCCCACAAGATCACCAGCAACGTCCGTGAACTGGAAGGCGCGCTGAACCGGCTGATCGCGCACGCCAACCTGTTCAACCGCCAGGTCACGCTGGATGGCGCACAGGAAGTGCTGCACGACGTGCTGCGCGCCCATGACCGGCGCATCACCATCGAGGAAATCCAGAAGCGGGTCGCCGAACATTACAATATCCGGCTGACCGACATGTCCTCGCCCCGCCGTGCGCGCAACGTGGCCCGGCCGCGGCAGATCGCCATGTACCTGGCCAAGCAGCTGACCAGCCGTTCGCTGCCCGAAATCGGCCGGCGCTTCGGCGGGCGGGACCACACCACGGTCATGCACGCCGTCTCCCGCGTGGCGGAGCTGATGCAGGGCGACAACGCCTTCGCCGAGGATGTCGAGCTGCTGCGCCGCATGCTGGAAACCTGATCCGCCCCCGCCCTTCACCGCCCGCCCTTCACCGGCGGATTCCAGCCTGTTATGTTGCCCAACCGGGAGCCGGTCCGGGCTCCCCCTGCGTTCGGGAAGATCACGCCATGAAGTTCACCGTGGACAGGGCCGTGCTGCTGAAGGCGCTCGCCCACGTGCAGAGCGTGGTGGAGCGCCGCAACACCATCCCCATCCTGGCCAATGTTCTGCTGGAAGCGCGGGAATCCGGGCTGCGCCTGACCGCGACCGACATGGAAATCGCCATCGTCGAGGAGATCCCGGGCGTTGCCGTCAGCCGCCACGGCCGCACCACCGCCCCCGCCGCCACGCTGTTCGAGCTGGTGCGCAAGCTGCCGGACGCGGCCAGGGTGGAGCTGGACCATCCGGGCGGCGACGCGCAGTTGACCCTGCGCGCCGGGCGCTTCGACGCCAAGCTGGCCGTGCTGCCGGTGGAGGATTTCCCCTCCATGACCGAGGGCAAGCTGCCGCACCGCTTCGCCCTGCCCGCCGGGCAGCTGCGCGACCTGATCGACCGCACCCGCTTCGCCATCAGCACCGAGGAAACCCGCTACTACCTGAACGGCATCTACCTGCACGCCACGGAAGCCGGGGGCGCGCGGGTGCTGCGCGCCGTCGCCACCGACGGCCACCGGCTGGCCCGCGTCGAGGAACCCTTGCCCGAAGGCGCGGCCGGCATGCCGGGCGTGATCGTGCCCCGCAAGACGGTGAACGAACTGCGGAAACTGGCCGAGGAAACCCAGGACGAGATCGCCATCGCCCTGTCCGACACCAAGATCCGCTTCACGCTCGGCGCCGTGCAGCTCACCTCGAAGCTGATCGACGGCACCTTCCCGGAATATGAGCGGGTGATCCCGCGCGGCAACGACAAGGTGCTGCGCGTGGTGAAGAAGGATTTCGCCGAGGCCGTGTCGCGCGTGGCCGGCATTTCCAGCGAACGCTCGCGCCCGGTGAAGCTCTCGGTGGATCGCAACCATCTGCTGCTGTCCGCCGCCAGCGCCGAGCTGGGCCAGGCGCAGGAGGAGCTGGATGGCGATGTGGTCAGCTATGAGGCCGCGCCGATCGAGATCGGCTTCCAGGCCCGCTACCTGAACGACATCACCGACCAGATCGCCGACCAGGTCGAGTTCCGCTTCAGCGACGGCGCCGCCCCCACCATCGTCACCGACAGCGCCAAGCCCGAAGCGCTGTACGTGCTCATGCCGATGCGGGTCTGAGGCCAGCAATGTCCGACACATCCCAAGCCGCGCCCCAAGCCACGCCCGAGATCACGCCGCCGGCCATGCCGGCGCCCCGCCCGTCGCTGGATGCCGCTTCGCTCGATGCGCTGTTCCGCGAGGCGCGCACGCCGACGAAGTGGCTGGATCGGCCGGTGCCCGACACCCTGCTGGAGGAGCTGTACGGGCTGCTGAAATGGGCGCCGACCTCGGCCAATTCCTCGCCGGCCCGCTTCGTCTTCGTGCGGTCGCCCGAAGGCAAGGCGCGGCTCAAGCCAGCGCTATCGCCCGGCAATGTCGAGAAGACCATGAGCGCCCCGGTCACGGTGATCGTGGCGCAGGACCCGTATTTCTACGACAAGCTGCCCTTCCTGTTCCCGCAGGCCGATGCGCGGTCCTGGTTCGCCTCCAACTGGTCGCTGGCCGATACCACGGCCACGCGCAACGCCACGCTGCAAGGCGCCTACCTGATGTTGGCGGCGCGCGCGCTCGGCCTCGATGCCGGGCCGATGAGCGGCTTCGACAATGCCAAGGTGGATGAGGCGTTCCTCACCGGCTCCGGCTGGCGGTCGAATTTCCTGGTCAATCTCGGCCATGCCGACCCGGCCGGCATCTGGCCGCGCAACCCGCGCCTGACCTTCGACGAGGCCTGCCGGCTGGAATAGGGGCCCGGCCTTTACGCCGGGGCAATCCTTCCCCCGCTACCCTGCGCCCCGAGGCAATAACTCGGAGTACCCCGCAGGATGCGCGCCTTCCTCAATCTCTCGGTCCGCCTGAAGCTTGCCGTCTCATCGGCCCTGGCGCTGCTGCTGCTGGCCGGCCTCGCCGCCTTCATCACCCAGGACACGCAGCGGATCATCGACCGGCAGCGTGCCGCGGCCGGGGTGGAGGAGGCGGCTGACAGGCTCGAGGGAGGTCTCGACCTGTTGCGCGACGTTGCCGTGCTGGAGCGCGACCTGCTGCTGGCCGTGGCAGGGGCGCAGCAGGGCCCGGCCTGGGACGCGATCGCCGGCGCCTTCCAGCAAGGCACCCAGATTATCACGCAGGCCAGTGGCGCCTTCAACGATCCGGGCGTCACCCTGGCCAGCCAGGCGCTGCTCACGGCGGCCGAGACCTATCGTGCAGCCCTGCAGGAGGTGGCCGGCCAGCGCGCCCGCCTGATCCAGGCGCGGGACGGACAGTTGCTGCCGGCCGCGGCCGCCTATGACACGGTGTTCGAGGCGGTTGCCGCCTCGATCGCCTTCGACCTGTCGGGCGACGCCGAGGATGCGGCGCGCGACCGGCTGATGACCGTGCATGCGGCGGTGAACGACGTCCGGCTCGGCGTCCAGGGCCTGCTGGCCACCGGCGCGGACAATCAGGCGCGCCGGGTGCGCACCGGCGTCGCGCAGGCGCGGGTGCATGGACGCGGCCTTGCCACGATCGAGGCGCCGGACCGGCTGAAGGAGGATCTCGGCCGGCTGGTCGCCCAGGCCGAGGCATTGACCACGGCCGCCACCACGGTTCTGGCGGCGATCGCCAATGTCGAGACGATCCGGCGCGACAGGGTGGGACCGGCCCGCACCGGGTTGCAGACCAGCTTCACCGGCTTGAACGCCGAAGTGGCGCGCATCTCGGCCGAGGCGCGGGAGGAGGTCAGCGAGACGGCCGCCGCCATGCGCACCGCCACGCTCGGCGCGGTCGCCGGCATGGCGCTGCTGCTGGCCCTGTCCGGCCTGCTGCTGGCGCGCAGCATCGGCACGCCGCTCAGCCGCCTGTCGGCGCGCATCGCCGGCATCGCCGCCGGCCAGGTGGCCGAACCGGTGCCCGACCAGGGCCGGCGCGACGAGATCGGCGCCATCGCCGGGGCGCTGGAAAGGCTGCGCGGCGTGGTGGCGGAAAGCTTCACGCGCGGCCAGATGCTGGAACAATTGCCGACCGCCATCGTCGCCGCCGACCCGCGCAACGATTTCCGCATCACCTACCTGAACGCCGAGGCGCGACGCCTGATGGACCAGATGGCCGACCTGATGCCGGTCAAGACCGTCGAGATGGTGGGCCAGAACATCGACATCTTCCACCGCAGCGCCGCCCATCAGCGCGCCATCCTGGCCGATCCCTCGCGCCTGCCCTTCGTCACCCGCATCCGGCTGGGCGGCGAAGTGCTGGAAGCGCGCATCTCGGCCATTCGCGACGCGGCAGGCGTCTATTCCGGCGCCATGCTCACCTGGCAGCTCGGCACCGAGAAGGCGCGGCTGGCCGACCGGTTCGAGACGGATGTGGGCAGCGTGGTCGAGGGCGTGGCGATGGCGGCCGAGCGGCTGCAGGCGGAGGCCGGCCGCGTGGCCGCCAGCGCCGCCACCGCCCGCGCCGAGGCGACCGCCGTGGCCGAGGCAGGCGGGCGGGCGCATGCCGATGTGCAGGCGGTGGCCGCCGCCGCCGAGGAAATGGCGGCCAGCGTCAGCGAGATCTCCCGCCAGGTCGCCGACGCCGCGCAGGTGGCCGCGCGCGCCGTGCAGGAAGCCCGCGCCACCGACACCACGGTGCAAGGCCTGGCCGAGGCGGCGGGGCGCATCGGCGATGTGGTGCGCCTGATCGGCGACATTGCCGGCCAGACCAACCTGCTCGCGCTGAACGCCACCATCGAGGCGGCGCGCGCCGGGGAAGCTGGCAAGGGCTTCGCCGTGGTGGCCAGCGAGGTGAAGAGCCTGGCCGGCCAGACCGCCAAGGCAACCGAGGAAATCGCCCAGCAGATCGGCCAGATGCAGCAGGCGACCAGCGAGGCCGTCGCCGCCATCCGCGGCATCGGCGCCACGGTGGAACGCACCAGCGACATCGCGACGGCCATCGCCGCCGCGGTGGAACAGCAGGGCGCGGCCACGCAGGAAATCGCCCGCAGCGCCGCCCAGGTGGCCGAGGCGACTGAGACGGTGGCCGCACGCATCACCGCCGTCCGCCAGGGGGCGGAATCCACCGGCAGCGCGGCCGAGACCATGCAGTCGGAAACCGGCACGCTGGCCCGTCAATCCGGCGAATTGCGCGGCACCGCGGGCCAGTTCCTGAAGGCCGTGCGCTCATTGTAGGGGCGGTTGCTCCTGCCGCCCGGCCTGTTCTACCTTCCCACGACGCCGATCGTGGCGGCGGGAGTGGAAGTGTGCCGGAACGCAGGATGCATCAGGCGCGGATGACGTCCGCCAGGGCAGCGCCAGCGGCATGAGTGAGCCCGAAGGCGGCCTGTTTCGCAAGACGGCGCTGGCCGCCGCCGCAGCCCCCGACCGGCATGATGAGGCGCTGCGGCTCATGCGCCCCTGGACCTGGTGGATGGGCGGCGCGCTGGTGGCCGCCGCGCTGATCGGCATCATCTGGTCCGCCCTGGTCGAGGTGCCGCTGAAGGTGCAGGGGCGCGGCATCCTGCTGCCGCCGGGGGGCATCGTCGACATCGTCTCCGACACAGATGGGCGCATCGATGCGCTGCTGGTCCGCCCCGGCGATCGCGTGGCGCGCGGCCAGCCGATCGCGCGCGTCGACCAGAGCGAGGTGCGGCTGCAACTGGCGCTCGCCGAGGGCCAGGCCGCCGATGCGCTGCGCCAGCGCGACAGTCTGCTGGCCTTCCAGCGGCGCGAGGAAGCCGCCGCCGACGCCTTCCGCCTGGCGCGCGACGCGGCACTCGGCCAGACGCTGCGGCTGCTGGAAGACCGGCTCGGCATGATGCAGCAGCGCGAGGAGGTGCTGCGCACCCTCTCGCAGCAGAACCTGGTCAATCGCGACCGCTTCCTGTTCGCCCGCGTCGAAGTGTTCCAGGTGCGCGAGCAGATCGCCGCCGCCCGCAATGAACGCGAGCAGCTGGTGCTGGACCAGGCGCTGAAGCGCACCCAGCGCGAGCGGGAGAGCCTGGAAGCCGAACGGCGCGTCGACGAAACCGCGCGCCAGGTGGAAGCGCTGCGCGAGCGCCTGGCTCGGCTTGGCGCGGTGCTGGCCACCCATGCCGGGCGCGTGGTGGAGTCCAAGGCAAACAACGGCCAGGTGGTGTCGCGCGGCACCCCGCTGGTGACCATCGAGCATGACCCGGAAGGCCGCGCCGCACCGATCGCCGTGATCTATGTGGGCGCGGCGGACGGCAAGCGCCTGGCCGAGGGGATGCGCGCCGAGATATCGCCAAGTTCCACCCGGCGGGAGGAGCATGGGGTGGTGCTGGGGCGCATCCGCCGCGTGGCCGACGTGCCCTCCAGCTCGGCCGGGCTGCTGCGCACGCTCCAGAATGACCAGCTGGTGCAGAGCTTCAGCCAGACGCTCGGCGGCACCCTGTTCGAAGTGTCGGTGGAGCTGGAGACCGATACCAGCACGCAAAGCGGCCTCAGCTGGTCGAATGGGCGTGGCCCGGCCTTCGCCATCGAAAGCGGCACGCTGGCCGATGCCGAGGTCACGCTGCGCCGGGTGAAGCTGATCGGCCTGGCCTTCCCGGCGCTGCGCAGCGGCCTGACGCGCAACGCCGACGCCGCAACCCCATGACGGCAAGCCCACCGCGCGCGCGCGCCCGGCGGGTGCGCACGCCGACGCTGCTGCAGATGGAGGCGGTGGAGTGCGGCGCCGCGGCGCTCGGCATCATCCTCGCCCATCATGGGCGGCACGTGCCGCTGGAGGAGTTGCGCGGCGCCTGCGGCGTTTCGCGCGATGGGTCGCGGGCCTCCAACGTGGCGGCGGCGGCGCAGCAATATGGGCTGGCAGTAAAGGCCTTCCGGATTGAGCCCGCTGACCTCCCCGATATCGAACTGCCGCTGATCGCCCATTGGGGGATGAACCATTTCGTGGTGATCGAGGGGATCGGCCCCAGCCATGCGTGGCTGAACGACCCGGCCACCGGCCCGCGTCGCGTGACGCTGGAGGAGCTGGATCGCAACCTGTCGGGCGTGGTGCTCACGCTGGAACCGGGGCCGGGCTTCACGCCGGGCGGTTCGCCGCCCGGGGCGCTCGGCGGGATCCTGTGGCGGATCCGGGCCAATCGCGATGGGTTCGGCTTCGCCCTCGGCGTGTCGCTGCTGATGATGGTGCCGGCGCTGCTGGTGCCGGCCTTCGCGCAGATCTTCGTCGATGACGTGCTGGTCGCCGGCAATGATGATTGGCTGCGACCGCTGCTGATCGGCATGGCCGGCACCGCGCTGGTGATGGCGCTGATCACCTGGTTGCAGCTGGACACGCTGCTGCGGCTGGAGACGCGCCTCTCGGCCGCGGGTTCGGCGCAGTTCCTGGAACGGCTGACGCGCCTGCCGGTGGGCTTCTTCGCGCAACGCCATCCGGGCGACATAGCCGGCCGGGTGATCCTGAACGATCGCGTGGCGCGGCTGGTGTCGGGCGATGCCGGGCGCGGGCTGCTCGGGCTGATCAATGCCGCGATCTATGCGCTGGTGATGGCGCTCTACGCGGCCTGGCTCGCGCTGATCGTGGTGGTCGGCGCGGCGCTCAGCCTGGCGGCGCTGGTGGCGCTGTCGCGCAGCCTGCGCGACGACAATCAGCGGCTGCTCGGCCGCACGCTGCGCACCGACGGGCTGGCCCGCCAGGGCTTGCAGATGATCGAAAGCTACCGGGCCAGCGGCACCGAGGGGCAGCTGCTCGGCCAGCTCGCGGGCCATCGCGCGGCGGTCGCCAACATCACCCAGCGCCTGGCGCTGCGGCGCGCCATGCTGGAGGGGCTGCCCGCCTTCCTGGCCGGCGCGATCGGCGCCGCCGTGCTGGTGGCCGGCGGTGCCCGCATCATGGCCGGCGAGATGAGCGTGGGCGAGCTGGTGGGTTTCCAGGCGTTGATGATGGGCTTTCTGGGCCCGGTCGCGCAGCTCGTCTCGGTGGCGACGCAGATGCAGGATGCGCGCGCCAACCTGGCGCTGCTCGAAGACACGATGCACCACCCGCTGGCGCCCGAATTCGACTCCAGCTCGCCCGCGCTGCCCCGCCGCATGGCCGGCCATGTGGAGCTGCGCCATGTCACCTTCGGCTATTCGCGGCTGGAGCCACCGCTGCTCGACAATGTCTCGCTGATCATCGAACCGGGGCAGCGGCTGGGCATCGTCGGCGGCTCGGGCAGCGGCAAGTCCACGCTGGCGCTGCTGATCGCCGGGCTGTACCGGCCCTGGTCGGGCGAGGTGCTGCTGGATGGCGTGAAGCTGGAAGACATCCCCCGCGCCGCGCTGCGCCGCGACATCGCGGTGGTGGACCAGCAGGGCTACCTGTTCGACGGCAATGTCCGCGACAATATCGCCATGTGGGACGCTACGCTGGCCGATGAGAAGCTGGTGGAAGCGGCGCAGCTTGCCGTGATCCACGATGAGATCCTGGCGCGCCGGGGCGGCTATGGCGGCGCCGTCACCGAGGAAGGGCGCAACTGGTCCGGCGGCCAGCGCGGGCGGATGGAACTGGCCCGCGCGCTGGTGGCCGATCCGGCGCTGCTGGTGTTGGACGAGGCGACGGCGGCGCTCGACAACCGCGCCGAGGCCACGCTGATGCGCAATCTGCGGCGGCGTGGCTGCACCATGCTGATCATCGCCCATCGGCTCGGCCTGGTGCGCGATTGCGACGAGGTGCTGGTGATGGCGAAGGGCCGCATCGTGCAGCGCGGCCGGCCGGACGAGCTGGCCACCGCCGAGGGCCCCTTCCGCGCCATGCTGGCGCGCGGCTGAGAGTTTGTGAAAGAATGCCCGCAAGCACCGGATTTGCCGGAAGGAAGCCCATGATGTCTGCGGGCATTCTTTCGCAAGTTCGATTGATACACAGGCTCTGAGCCATGGATGGCCCCGTGACATCGCCGGGCGACCCGCCCTCTGTGGCGTATGAGCTGCTGGCCCACACGCCGCTGCCGCTCGATGATCCGGGCCTTCGGCTGCTGGTGACCAGCGGCGAGGTGAACCTGTTCGCCGTGCGGCCCGGGGCGCTGCCGGGCGGCTTCGGGCCACGCCGGCATATCGGGCGGATCGTCGCCGGATCCTTGCTGTGCGGTCTCGGCGTCGATGATCTCGGCACAAGGATCCTGGCTGTCGGCACGGCCGAGACGCGCCTCGCCCCCTTCGACCCGGCGGCGATGCTGGCCCAGGCGGATGGGGCGGGGCGGCTGGCAGCCGGGGTGCAGGGCTGGGTGCGTGGGCTCGGCGCGGGGCTGGCGCGCCCCATGGGACCGGCGCCGCGCGCCGATCGGGCGCTGTCCGAGGACACGCCGCGCATCAGCGTGCCGCCCGGCAGCGTGGTGGCGGCGCGCGGTGCGCCGGTCTGGGCCGACCTCGCCCAGGGGGATTGGCTGCTGCTCGGGCTGGAGCCGGTGGTCGGGCTGGTGCCCTTGCCACCGGAAACCTGGCTTGCCGGCGGGGGTGCCCTGGCCGGCATCGCCGCGGCCGAGGCGGTGACGCGGCCCGAATGGGAAGCGGGCCTGGCCTCCTTCAACGCGGCGGCGCTGGCGGCCTTGCCGGCACTGCTGGCCCTGGATGCCGCGGACGATCTGAACCGCCAGCGGCTGCGCCGCACCCGCGACGCGGAGGTGCTGGAGGATGCGCAGGCCAGCTTCGCCGCCATCCTGGATGCACGCCCCGCGCCGCGCGCCGAGCCGGGCGGCGACCCGCTGGAGGCCGCCTTCCGCCTGGTGGCGGGCTGGATGGGGCTGCGCGCCAAGCGGCCGATCCGGGTGCGGACCACCGATGTCGATTCCGCCGCGACTCTGGAGGAGCTGGCCCGTGCCACCGGGCTCCGGCTCCGGCGCATCCGGCTGGAGCCGGGCTGGCATCAGGGCGAACAGGGGCCGCTGATCGCCCGGCTGACCGATGGGACGCCGGTGGCGCTGCTGCCGCGCGGCCGGGGCTATCGCCTGCATGCGCCCGGGGCCGCGCCGCGGCGGGTGGATGCGGCGCTGGCCGCCACCTTGCAGGAAATGGCGGATGCGCCGCTGCTGCCGCTGCCGCGCAAGGTGCTCGGCATCTTCGATCTGGTGGGCGCCGGCATGCAGCGCTCGGGCGCCGACATCGCGGCGCTGATCGGCTGCATGCTGGTGGGTGCCGCGCTCGGCCAGGCGGTGCCGGCGGCGACCGGCATCGCCTTTGCGCTGCTGATCCCGGGTGGGCACCTGTCGGAGCTGGCGCAGCTTGGCGTCGCCCTGCTGTTGATCGCCGCCGTCGCCTGGGTGGCGAAGCTGGCCAGCGAAGTGGCGCGCAACCGGATCGAGGCGCGCGCCGGCCCGGCGCTGCACGCCGCCCTGTGGGACCGCATCCTGCGCATGCCGCTGGCCAACCTGCAGCGCCAGACGACCGGCGAGACGATGGCGCGCGCCATCGCCACCCTGTCGCTGGCCATGTCGCTGCGGATGTTCGGCTTCATCACCGTGACCGCGCTGGCCACCATCCTGTCGGCCGGTGCCGTGATGCTGCTGGCCGCGCCGGGCGCCGCGCTGGTGGCGGTGCTGATGCTGCTGGTGCAGATCGCCGTGGCCAACCTGGCGGGCTGGTTGCAGGCGCGCGCCTTCGCCACGGGCGAGGCGCTGACGGGCCTGGCGGATGCGATGGTGTTCCAGATCATCTCCGGCCTGACCAAGCTGCGCCTGGCGGGCGCCGAGGCGCGGGCGCAGGCGGTCTGGTCGGAACGCTTCGCCGGCATGCGCGCCCGCATGACCGGGGCGCGGCGCATCGGCAACGCCTATGACAGTTTCGCCGCCGGCTTCGCCATCCTGTCGACCGCGGCCGCCTTCTGGATGATCGCCACGCTGCAAAAGGTGGCGCCGGGGCAGGCGCCGCCCTCGCTGGCCGACATCATGACCTTCATCGCCGCCTTCGGCCTTATGAACGCGGCCGGCGTGCAGATCGCCAAGGCCATGTTCGGCCTGTGGTTCCTGCTGCCCTCGGCGACCTTCGCCAAGCCGCTGATGGAGACCCTGCCCGAGAATGAGGCCGGGCGCGTCGATCCGGGCCGGCTGGCCGGCACCGTCGAGCTCTCCAACCTGGCCTTCCGCTATGCCGGCGCCGACAGCTGGGTGTTCAGCGGCCTGACGCTGCGCGTCGAGGCCGGCGAGTTCGTGGCCATCGTCGGCCGGTCGGGGGCGGGGAAATCCACGCTGGTCCGGCTGCTGCTGGGCCTGGAGGAGCCGGTGCAGGGCGCCATCTACATGGATGGCCAGGATCTGCGCGGCCTGGACTTGGCCGTGTTGCGCCGGCAGGTGGCAACCGTGCTGCAGGCCGGCCGCGTGCCGCCGGGCACCATTCGCGATGCGGTGCGCGGCCTGACCGAGGCCGGCGACGAGCAGGTCTGGCAGGCGCTGACCCAGGCGGCGCTGGCCGCCGATGTGCAGGCGATGCCGATGCAGCTGGAGACGCTGCTGACCGATGCAAACCGGGTATTGTCCGGCGGCCAGGTGCAGCGGCTGCTGCTGGCCCGCGCCCTGCTGCAGAAGCCTGCCATCCTGATCCTGGATGAGGCGACGAGCGCGCTCGACAATGTGACGCAGGCCGCCACCATGCGCGCCATCCGCGGGGTGGCGGCGACCCGCATCGTGATCGCGCATCGCCTGTCCACCATCCGGCATGCCGACCGGATCATCGTGCTGGACCAGGGCCGCATCGCCGAGATGGGCAGCTTCGCCCAGCTCATGTCCCGCAAGACCGGGCTGTTCTATCGCCAATATGCCGAGGAAGCGAAGTTCGGCACCCCCGGCTGATCAGCCAGCCCTTGGTCAGGCAGCCCTTGGTCAGGCAGCGGGCGTCGCGCGCGCCATCCCGCCATAGAGATCGAGCATGCGCTCGACCCAGCCCGCCACGGCATCGTCTTCGGCCAGCAAGGTGAAGCGGCTGGTGACGCGCGCCCACATGAAGCTGCCGAACACGATGTGGTCGGCATAGTCGGGCTCGGCGCCGCCCAGGAAGGGCTGCGCCTCGACGGTGCGTCGCAGCGGATAGAGGTTGCGGCGGAATTCCAGCACGAAGGCGTCGCGGTCGGCGGTCATCTCGGCCAGCTTGCGGCCATACCGCTTCTCGCGGCTGGCGACGAAATAGGCCTGCGCCACCGGATCGAGCAGCGCGGGGATGTCGGAGACGATCATGCGGGCGATGCCGGCGCTGACCACGCTGTCGGTCCAATGGGCGATGAAGCGATAGGTTTCCGGCCGGCCGTGCAGCAGGCTCGGCCCCTCCGGATGGGCGTCGTCCAGATGCTGCGCGATGGTCCAGCTATCGACCACCACCGCAGCGCCATCGACCAGCACCGGCACCTTGTCATGCTTGGCGAAGGCCAGCCGGGCGGTTTCGGTGAAGCGCCAGGGAATGCTCTCGAAGGACAGGCCCTTATGGGCGAGGGCGAGGCGCGAGCGCCAGCAATAGGGGCTGAAGATGCGCGCCGGGTCGGCGCCGCAAAGTTCGTAGAGTTGCCGTGTCATTGTTTGCTCCCTGTCGCCGCCGCTGCGGTCTACTACCATGCGCACGAAGGTTCCATCTTCATGCCGCCAACACGCGGCATGCCGCAAGCTCGCTGTTCGCATGACGCAGGCGCCACGGCGCGGCGGGGCCGAACCCCGGCCGGGACGCTCGGCCCTAATTGGCCGCAGGGCACAGAACGCGGTGCGCCAATCCTTGCGCCGCCAGCGGCGCATGGTCTAACGCCGCCAGCGGCGCATGGTCTAACGCCGCCAGCGGCGCATGGTCTAACGCCGCCAGCGGCGATGCTGCCACAGCCACTGCCCCGGATGCTCCCGCACCCAGCCCGCAATCACATCGTTGATCGCCTGCGTGGCCGACGTCACATCAACCAGCCCCTTGGCGTCACGCGGCAGGTCGAGCGCCGGGGTCAGTTCCAGGCGGAACCGCCCACCGGGCAGACGGATGGTGCGCACCCCATGCACCGGCACCTCGAAGCGCCGCGCCAGGCGGGCCAGCAGCGGATTGGCGCTCGCCGCCCGCCCCAGGAAATTCACCGTGGGGCCGCGGCCAAAGCGCTGGTCCACCAGCATGCCGAGATGCAGCCCCTCCGACACCACCTCCATCATGCGGATCGGCGCCACCATGCTGGCCGGGATCAGCTCGCCCATCACCGGCGTGCGCATCGCCAGGATGTCGCGCGCGATCGCCCGGTTGTTGGGCGTGCGATAGAGCGCCGCCGAGGGCAGCCCATGCCGCACCGCCGCCACCGCCGGCAATTCCCAATTCGACAGATGCGCGGCGAAGATCAGCGCACCCTTGCCATCCTCCCGCAACACGTCGAAGCGGGCGACGCTGTCGGGCGCGATCTCGATGCGGCCGGCCGGGGCGCCCGGCACGAAATCCCACAGCCGGTCCAGGAACACATATTCGCTGGCGGTGCGCCCCAGATTCTCCCAGGATTCGCGCAGGATGGCGGCGCGCGCGGCCGGCGTCGCCTCGGGAAAGGTCGCGTCGATATTCTCCCGCGCGATGCGGTGCGCGCCGGTCAGCGGGCCCAGCGTGCGCGCCACGAAGGCGCCGATCGCCCCGGCCAGGTCGGGGCCCAGCAGACGCACCAGCGCGAAGCCCGCGCGCACCAGCGCCGCCAGCGCTTCCTCGGCAAGGTGCCGAACGATCATAGGGTGACGATGATCTTCCCGAAGACGCGGCGCGATTCCAGCCGGTCCAGCCCTTCGCCAAAACGCTCGAGCGGCACCACCGTATCCAGCACCGGGCGGATGCCGGCCGCCATCTTGGCCAGGCCATCGCGCACATTGGCGATGCGGCAGCCGAAGCTGCCAAAGATGCGCAGCTGCCGCTGGAACAGCATCATCAGGTTGGTCTCGGCGGTCACGCCCGAGGTGCTGCCGCAGGTCACCAGCCGCCCGCCCGGCCGAAGACTGAGCAGCGAGGGCGCCCAGGTGGCCGCGCCCACATGTTCGAACACCACATCCACGCCGCGCTTGCCCGTCACGCGCCGCGCCACGGTGGAAAAATTCTTCTCATTGTAGTTGACCACATGGTCGGCGCCGAGCGCGGTGGCGCGCGCGCACTTCTCATCATCGCCGGCGGTCGCGATCACCGTGCAGCCAATCGCCTTGGCGGCGCGGATCGCATAGGAGCCGATGCCCGATCCCGCCGCCTGCACCAGGATGGTCTCGCCCGGCCGCAGCCGCGCATTGTCGAACAGCATGTGCTCGACCGTGCCGACGGTAACCACGGCGCAGGCCGCCTCCTCGGGCGCCACACCATCAGGCACGGGCACCAGCGTGAAGGCCGGCCAATTCGCCAGCTCGCGCGCAAAGCCGTCGACGTGGAAGCCGGCAACGCCCGACACATTCTCGCAGAGATTCTCCTGGCTGCTGGTGCAGGCCGGGCACACCCCGCAGATGCGCGCGCCATAGGGCACCAGAAGCTGGCCGGGCACGAAGCCGGTCACGCCCTCGCCCAGCGCCACCACCTCGCCCACCGCTTCCGCGCCCACGACCAGCGGCAGGTTGCGCTGCGCGAAGGCCATGCCGCGCCAGCCCCAGACATCGATATGGTTCAACGCCACGGCCCGCAGCCGCAGCTGCACCTCGCCCGGGCCCGGCGGCGGCGGGGCCGCGATCTCCTCCAGGCGCAGATCGCGGTCGCCATGCAGCCGCAAAGCCTTCATGACCTGGGTGCCTTCACCGTTCGTCTCCACTCAGCACCAGGCACACATTCTGCCCGCCGAAGCCAAAACTGTTCGACAGCACATGCCCGACCGGCGCCGGCCGCGCGACGTTCGGCACCACGTCCAGCGCGATGCCCGGATCGGGTTCGACATGGTTGATGGTGGGCGGCAGCAGCTGGTCGCGCAGCGTCAGCAGGCTGAACGCTGCCTCGATGGCGCCGGCGGCCGAGAGCGTGTGCCCGATCATCGACTTGTTGGAGGAAACCGGCGGCGGGCGCCCCTCGAACACGGCCATCAGGCCGAGCGTTTCCATCTTGTCATTCTCGGGCGTGGAGGTGCCGTGCGCATTCACATAGCCGATATCGGCCGGCGCCAGGCCCGCATCGGCGATGGCATCGCGCATGGCACGAATGATCGCCCCGCCATCGGGGTTGGAGCGGGTGCGGTGGAAACTGTCGGACTTCTCGCCACAACCGCGCACCCGGCCCAGGATGCGGGCACCACGGGCGCGGGCATGGTCCAGGCTTTCGAGCACCAGGCAGGCGGCCCCCTCGCTCATCACGAAACCATCCCGCGTCCGCTCGAACGGGCGCGACGCACGGGCGGGGTCGTCATTGCGCGTGGACAGGGCCGACAGCAGGGAAAAGCGGATCAGCGCCTCGGGCTGCACCGTGCCATCGGCGCCGATGGCCAGCGCCGCCCCGGCCTCGCCGCGCTGGATCGCCTCGACCCCCAGCTGGATCGCCGAGGCGCCGGTGGCGCAGGCGGTGGAGATGGCAATCGGCGCGCCCCGCGTGCCGAAGCGCGCAGCAAGCTCGGCGCCGATGCCGGCGAAGGCCACGCGGGGCCACAGCGTGGGTTCGGCCGCGGCGCCGGCGGCCAGCGCCGGATAGGTGGTGGCGCCGGTCGCCCGCGCCATCGCGAAGCGGTCCGGCCATTCGGTCTCGATCGGCGGCATGCCAAGCAGCAGCGGCCCGGGAAAGGCCGCGCCGAACCCCGCCTCGGCCAGCGCTTCCTCGGCGGCCAGGGTGGCGATGCGCGCGACGCGGGCGGCAGCGGTCAGCACCGGGCCCGATTGCTCCTCGGGCAGGTCGACCAGGCCGGCGATGCTGGTGCGCAGATGGTCGGTGGGGAAGCGGGCGATGCGCCGGATGCCGGATCGGCCTTCCGTCAGCGCCGCCCAATTGGCGGCGACCCCGAAGCCGAGCGGCGTCACCAGCCCAAGCCCGGTCACCACCACGATCGGCCGGCCGGCGTGATCCACACTCATGGCTGGTCCTCCGCCGGGATGCGCGCCAGCAGGGCCAGGGCCTCACCCTTCCAGGCGCCGAAGCTGCTCACCAGGATCTGGCCAGGGGCTTCGTCGAAGGGGGCTTCGGCCGCCTCCAGCGGCGCCGGCAGCCGGCCTTCGGCCAGCATCAGCGCGGCCAGGGCCGTGCTGGCCGGGACGGTGGCCTCGACACCCCAACCCAGCCGGCTGCCCGCCGCCCGAAGCGGCGCCACCCGGTTGAGGCCCGCCAGGAAGGCGCGCTCGGCCGCCATCGGGCCGTCGGCGCCGCTGGCCGCCGAGACGATCACCAGCGGCCCCGGCCCGATCGGCAGGCGCGCCAGCAGCGCCAAATGATCCGCCGCCGCGGCGCCCGCCCGCGCCATGCCGGTGGCGACGCCCGCCACCCGCGCGAGCCCGCGCTGCCCGCGCGCCCGGGCGGCCTCGGCCGTCTCGATCACCAGGAAGGCGCCGAGCGAAGCCGGCACCGCGCCCGGGGCATCATCGCGGCCGAAGACGGGCGCGAAGGGCGCGTCGCGCCGCAGCAGCCCGGCCGAGGCGTAGGCCATGAAGGTATCCCAGCGCGGCGCGCTGAAGGCGCCACCCACCAGGGCAGCGCTGGCCCGCCCCTCGGCCAGGCGGAGGCTGGCCACCCGGAGCGCTTCGGCGCCGGCGACCTCCTCGCCCATCAGGGTACGCGACGCGCCGGTGACGCCATGCACGATGGAGATGTTGCCGGCCAGCAGATTGGCCAGCTGCGCCAGAAACAGGGTGGGGCGCAGCCCGCCCGCCAGCATTTCGTTCAGCCGCAGCGCCGCGGCTTCGGCCGGCATGGCGCCCAGTTCGGCCAGGACCGCCTCATCCAGCGCCAGGTCGCGCTCGCCGCCGCCGGCCGCGACGAACAGGTCCATCTCGGCCACCAGGGGCCGCGCGCCGGCATCATCCAGCGCCAGGCCGGCCGCATAGGTGCCGAGCCGCTGCCAGGCCTCCATCTGCCGCTGGTCGCCCTTCTTCGGGATCTGCCGGTCCAGCGTCAGCGCCGTCGCCGGATGGATCAGGAAGGGTGCGAAGGCGGCGGTGTCCACCGGCGGCAGGGCGCCGGAATCCAGCGCGGCCAGATGCGCGGCCCGCCCCTCGCCCAAGGGAGAAACCAGGCCGAGGCCGGTGATCCAGACCTCCTTCATGCCGGCACGTCCGCAGCAGCTTGGCCCCAATCGGGCAGGCCGATCCGCCGCGCGGTATCTTCCATGGCGGCGCGCAGATCCTCGGCCGGGAAGGGCATGATGCGGAAGGTCAGCTCGGCATCCGCCACGCGCTTGCCGGCCGCGTCGATCCGCGCGGTGGCGACGGCATAGCCCGAGCCATCATGGGTGCGCGTGGCGGTGATGGTCAGCAGCGCGCCGGGCCCGACGAAGCCGCGAAACTTCGCTTCCCGCACCGCCGACAGGAAGGGCATGCGCCGCATCCCCTCAAGGTGCAGCAGCAGCCAGCCGCAGCTCTGGGCCATGGTTTCGGTCAGCAGCACGCCGGGCATGATCGGGTGGCCGGGGAAATGCCCCTCGAAGACCGGGCTCGCCTCCGGGACGCGGCTTTCCACCACGATCCGCTCGGCGTCGATCGCCACGATGCGATCCACCATCTGGAAATATTCAAGCCGCATGGCGCAGGGTGCCGCAACCGGTCCCGGGCGCGTCAGCCGCCCTTCGCGGCGACCAGCTCCTCGATCCGCTTGGCCAGGTTGCCCATGACGAAATACTGCTCGGCCGGGGCCTTCCCGGCGTTCACATCCTGCGTCCAGGCCTCGACCGGCACCTTGATGCCGAAGGCCTTGTCGATCGCGAAGACGATGTCGAGGAAGTCCAGGCTGTCGATGCCGAGGTCGTTGATCACATGCGCGTCCGCCGTGATCGCATCGCGCGAGACTTCGCTGTTCTCGGCAATGATGTCGGCGACGCGGTCAAACACCGGGGAGGTCATGGGGGTGGCTCCGGAACAAGGTGCGCAGCGGGGGATGAGCCCACGGCGCGGCCAGGCAAGCTTTGGCGCCTCATCGCGCGATTGACCCTGCTTGTCCAGGGACCCCCCCTTTGCATTGCCGCGCGGATTGCCGAAGCTTCATCGGTTCTGATCGAAGGAGTAACCCGGATGCGTCGCTTCCTGCTCGCCACCGCGCTCGCGGCCGGCGGCCTCCTGGCCGTCCAGTTGCCTGCCCGCGCCCAGACGGCCAACCCGCCCCAGAGCCCCGGGCGCAGCCTGATCATCGGCATGGGCGGCGTGCCCACCTCGATGGATCCGCATTTCCACTCGACCAACAACAACAACGCCCAGCTTCGCCAGATCTTCAACCCGCTGGTCGACATCGACACCCAGGGCCGCCTGTTCATGGTGCTGGCCGAGGAAATGCGGCTGATCGACGACCTGACCTGGGAATTCCGCCTGCGCGAGGGCGTGAAGTTCCATGACGGCACCCCGCTGACGGCCGAGGATGTGGCCTTCACCATCGCCCGCGTGCCGACCGTGCCGAACAGCCCGGGCCCCTTCACCACCCAGGTCCGCTCGATCACGCGGGCCGAATTGGTGGATGCGCGCACCATCCGCCTGCACACCGCGACCCCCACGCCCTTCCTGCCGCGCGACCTGGCGCAGGTGATGATCCTGTCGCGGACCATCCACGCCAACGCCACCACGCCGGACTTCAATTCCGGCCGCCTGCTGGTGGGCACCGGTGCCTATCGCCACGCCGCCCTCTCGCTGGGGGATCGGCATGAGATCCTGCGCAACCCCGATTTCTGGGGCCCCCGCCCGGCCTGGGACCGGGTGCAGACGCGCTTCATCACCAATCCCGGCGCGCGCGTGGCCGCGCTGCTGGCCGGCGATGTGGAGCTGATCGACGCCGTGCCGGTCAGCGACGTGCGGCGCCTGTCCACCGACCCGCGGCTGGCGGTGTTCACCACCGACAGCTTCACCACCGCCTACATGATGCCCGACGTGGATCGCGACCAGCTGCCGCATGTCAGCGACAAGCAGGGCAACCCGCTGCCGCGCAACCCGCTGAAGGATGTGCGGGTGCGCCGCGCGATCAGCCTTGCGATGCCGCGCGACGCCATCGTGGACCGGCTGATGCAGGGCCAGGGCGCCCCGGCCGAGCAGCTCGCCAGCCGCGTGATCCCCGACCGCGTGCCGAACATGCCCGCCCTGCCGACCGACCTGGTGCGCGCCCGCGCCCTGCTGGCCGAGGCCGGCTATCCGGACGGGTTCCGCATCACCATCTTCGGGCCGAACGGCTTCATCGTGGGCGATTCCGACATTCTGCAGGCCGTGGCCCAGGCGATGACGCGCATCGGCATCGAGACGCGCGTCGAGGTGCTGCCGCCGGCCACCTTCTTCACCCGCGCGACCGCCCGCGAATTCCCCTTCTTCTTCTCGACCTTCACGGCCAATTCGGCAGGCATCATGCTGCGGCAGGTGGTGGCGACGCGGAATGCGGCGACCGGCATGGGCGTGTTCAACCGCGGCCATTACTCCAACCCGGCGGTGGACCAGCCGCTGATGCAGGCGCTGGCCACCATGCAGGACGGGCCGCGCAACGCGCTGATCGCGCAGGCGATGCGCGCGGCGGTGGAGGATGTGGCGGTGGTGCCGCTGATGTATCTGCGGGTTTCCTGGGCCGGCGTGCGCAACAAGGTGGTGTACGATGCGCACCCGTCCTGGTTCACCAACGCGCTGCTGGCCAGCCCGGCGAACTGAGCCCAACGGCCGCTTGCAGCGGCTCGTTGGTCGGTTTTTGTGCCCTCAGGCGCCGGGCGGCCGCTCCGCGGCCTTGGCTCGCCGCACTCGCGGCGGGCCGCGTTCGCGGCCTCGGCCAGCTGCGCTGGCCGCCCGTCATGCCATGCCGCCACCAGCACCGGCTGCTCAGGCGCCGGGCGGCCGCGCCGTGGCCTTGGCTCGCCGCACTTGCCGCGGGCCGCGTTCGCGGCCTCGGCCAGCTGCGCTGGCCGCCCGTCATCCCATGCTGCCGCCAGCATCGGCCGCCCCGGCGCCAAGCTCCAGCGCGCGCTGGTAGACCAGCTTGCGCGGCAGGCCGGTGGCGGCGGCAACCGTTGCCGCCGCGTCGCGCAGGCTTTGCGTGGCCAGTGCGGCGCGCAGCGCCGCATCCAGGTCTATCGCCGCCGCCCCCTCCTCCGGGGCGGGGCCGACCAGCAGGCAGATCTCGCCCCGCGCCTCGGCGGTGGCATAGTGGGCGGCCAATTCGCCCAGGGTGCCGCGCCGCACCTCCTCGAACCGCTTGGTCAATTCGCGCGCCACGGCGGCGGGGCGCGTGCCGCCCAGCCCCTCGGCCAGGGCGGCCAAGGTCTCGGCCAGCCGGTGCGGCGCCTCATAATGGATCAGCGTGGCACGCAGCCCTGCCTGTTCCAGCGCGCGATGCCCGGCGATGGCGGCGGCCCGCGGGCCGGCGCGCGGCGGCAGGAAGCCCGCGAACAGGAAAGGATGCGGCGGCAGGCCTGAGAGCGTCAGCGCCATCACCGCCGCATTCGGCCCGGGGATCGCGTTCACCGGCAGCCCGGCCGCGATGGCCGCGCGCACCAGACGGTAGCCAGGGTCGGACACCAGCGGCGTGCCCGCATCCGAAACCAGCGCAAGCCGCCCCCCGGCCGCGAGGCGGGCCAGAATACGCGGCGTTTGCTGATCTTCATTGTATTCGTGCAGTGGCAGCATTGTCGCAGAGACGCCATAACGCTGGAGCAGAGTTGAGGTTACCCTGGTGTCCTCGCAGAGCACGGCGTCGACCGCGCCAAGCACGGCGAGCGCTCGAACCGACAGGTCGCCCAGGTTGCCGATCGGCGTTGCCACCAGGGTCAGCCCCAAGGGCGCGGCCGGGTCGGATCGGGATGAGGTTTCGGGAGGATCGCTTGGATCAGTTTCGTTTGTCACGCTGCCTGCCTTCCGCTGTCGGGCGCCGCCTTGCGGGCGGGGCACTCCTGGCCGTTCTGGGCCTGGCGGCCTGCGCGCCGCAACCCCCGCGGCCGACCTTCGTCGGCATCGCGCCGCCGATCGCCCCCCAGGCCGCCCCCCAGCCCGCCCGGCCGGCGGTGACCCGCGTGGCGCTGCTGCTGCCGTTGAGCGGACCGCAGGGGCCGCTCGGCCAGGCGATGCTGAACGCCAGCTACCTGGCCCTGTTCGACGAGGCGCCGACCGGCGTCGAACTGGCGCCCCGCGACACGACAGGCACGGCGCAGGGTGCGATGGCCGCGGCGCAGGCCGCCATCCAGGAAGGGGCGCAGATCCTGGTCGGCCCGCTGACCAGCGGTGAGACGGTGGCGGTGGCACAGGCGGCCCGCGCCGCGAACGTGCCGGTGCTGGCCTTCACCAACGACACGCAGCGCGCCGCGCCAGGCCTTTGGGCGCTCGGCAACTCGCCCGCCCAGCAGGTGCGGCGGGTGGTCCAGGCCGCCGCGCAGGATGGGGCGCAGCGCTTCGGCCTGTCGGCACCCGACACGGAATTCGGCCGCGCCCTGGCGGCGGCGCTGCGCGGCGCCACGGCCGATCTCGGCCTGCCGCCGCCGGTGGTGTTGCTGCATCCGGCAGCCGCCGATCCCGGCATGGCGGCAGCGGGTGGACGCGGGCAGCTGGCGGGGCTCGACGCGGTCATGATCGGCGAGGCCGGGGACCGGGTGCGTCGCTTCCTGGCCGGCTGGGCGCAGGAAGGTGCGCTGCCCGCCCCCCCCGGCGCGCCAGCCTCGCAGTCTGCGGCCGGGGGGCCCCGCCTGCTCGGCACCGCGCTGTGGGTGGGCGATGCCGCCGCCGCGGCCGAGCCGGCCTTGCAGGGCAGCCGCTTCGCCGGCCCGGATGGCCAGGCGCGGGCCCGGTTCGAGGCACGCTACCGCGACGCCTTCCAGGAAACGCCACCGCGCATCGCCGCGATCGCCTATGATGCGGCGGCACTTGGCGTGCGCACGGCGGTGATGGGCGGGCGCGACCCCACGGCCACCACCGCCTCCGCCCCCTTCGCCGGCGCGGATGGGCCCGTGCGCCTGCTCGGCAACGGCCAGGTGCTGCGCGGCCTTGGCCTCTACACGATCACCGAGGATGGCCAGATCCGGCAGATCGAGCCCGGCCCACCGCCCGCCGGCGCCGGCTTCTGACGTGACGGTCGCAGCGCCACCCACCGGACGGCTGGTATTCTCGGCGCTGCTGATCGGCGGCGTGCCGGGGGGGGCGCTGCTGGTGATGCTGCTGGCCGAGCTGGTGGACCCGGCAGCGGGCGTGCTGGCACTCGGGCTCACGGCGGGCGGCTCGGCCGCGCTGGCGCGCGCCTGGCTCGGCAATCTCGCCCGCCTGAAGGAAGCGTTGCGCCGCGCCGAGGATGGCGATGGCGAGGTGCCGGAACTCCAGGGGCCGGCCCTGCTGCCCTCCATCGCCGAAATCGCCGAGGGCGCCCGACGCCTGGCCCGGCTGCAGCGCGAAAGGGCGGAGCTGGTGGTGCGGCTGCGGCGCGCCGACGAGGCGATCATCGAGAAGCTGCCCGACCCGCTGCTGGTGCTGGATGCCGGCGGCGCCCCGCTGCGCGCCAACGCCGCCGCGCGGGCGCTGTTCGGCCCGGTCGGGCAGGCTGGCGACCTGGCCGCGCTGCTGCGCCACCCGGCGCTGGCCGAGGCGGTGGACCAGGCCAAGGCGCATGGCGCGACGCAGCGCGTGGAGATCAGCCTGCCGGTGCCGGTGGCACGCGACCTGACCGCCTATGCCATCGCGATGGACCCCGCCCTGTCCGATGGTGGGCGGATGGTGGTGGTGCTGACCGACCGCACCCGCGACCGCGCGGTGGAGCGGATGCGCGCCGACTTCGTCGCCAATGCCAGCCATGAGCTGCGCACGCCGCTGGCCAGCGTGATCGGCTTCATCGACACGCTGCGCGGCCCGGCGCGCGACGATGAGGAGGCGCGGGACCGATTCCTCGGCATCATGTCCGAGCAGGCCGAACGCATGCGCCGGCTGATCGACGATCTGCTCGGCCTGTCGCGCATCGAGGTCACCGAACACCAGCCGCCGGTGGGCGAGGTGGACCTGGCTGCCCTGACCCGGGCCGAGGCGGAGGCCCTGGCGCCGCTCATCGCCGGGCGCGCGATGCACCTGCGGCTGGACCTGCCCGCGCGCGCCGTGGCCGCCCCCGCGGATATGGAGCAGTTGGCCCAGCTGCTGCGGAACCTGATGGAAAATGCGGTCCGCCACGGGCGCGAGGGTGGCCAGGTGCAGGTCGGGCTGCACCCCGCCGCCAGCCTGCCGGCGGGTCGCTGGCCCACCGCGCCCGGATTGGTGCTCAGCGTCGTTGATGACGGGCCGGGGATCCCGCGGGAGCATATTCCGCGCCTCACGGAACGCTTCTACCGGGTGGATCGCGGGCGGGGCCGCGCCACCGGCGGCACGGGGCTTGGCCTCGCCATCGTCAAGCATGTGGTGAACCGCCATCGCGGGCGCCTGCTGATCGAAAGCGAGGAAGGCCACGGGGCGCGCTTCAGCGTGTGGCTGCCGACCGCGCCGTAAACCCCGCCGGCCGGGGCATCACCCTTCGGGCGGGCCCTTGCGTTCGCGCTTGCGGGCGGCGTCGCGGGCCTTGCCCTCCAGCCGGCGCTCGACGCTGCCGCGCGTCGGGCGGGTGGCGCGGCGGGGCGGCGGGGGCGGGGCGGCGGCCTCGGCCAGCAGGGCTTCCAGCCGGGCGCGGGCGGCGGCGCGGTTGCGGTCCTGGCTGCGATGTTCCTGCGCCAGGATCACCAGCACCCCATCCTGCGTCAGGCGACGCCCGGCGAGCGTGATCAGCCGCTCGACGATCCGCGCCGAGAGCCCGGCGCGGACGAGGTCGAAGCGCAGTTCGACGGCGGTCGAAACCTTGTTGACATTCTGCCCGCCGGGGCCGGTGGCGCGGATGAAGGTCTCGGTCAGTGCCGCGTCGGGGATGGGGATGCGGGCCATGGGCGCCATCTGCCGGGTTCCGCGCATTGGCGCAAATGGAAAGGGGCGCAAATGGAAAGGGGCGCCGGTTGCCCGGCGCCCCTCCCCGATCAATACGGTCGGCGGGCGTCAGCCCAGCCGTTCGCCATGCTGCGTCACGTCCAGCCCCTCGCGCTCCTCCTCCTCGGTGACGCGCAGGCCGACGATGGCGTCGGTCACCTTCAGCAGGATGAAGGTGGCGATGGCCGTGAAGGCGAAGGTGGCGGCGGTTGCGATCACCTGGGTGATGAACTGCGCCGTGCTGCCGCCATAGCCTTCCGGCGTCGCGGTGCTGGCCGAGAGCGGCCCGTAGGCGAGGTAGCCCACCAGCAGCGCGCCCACGATGCCGCAGATGCCGTGCACGCCGAAGGCGTCCAGGCTGTCATCATAGCCCATCCAATGCTTGAGTGCGGTGGCGCCCCAGAAGCCGGCCAGGCCCGCGACCACGCCGATCAGCAGCGCGCTGCCGGGCAGCACGAAGCCGGCCGCCGGGGTGATGGCGACCAGGCCCGCGACGGCGCCCGAGATGGCGCCGAGCACGCTGGGCTTGCCCTTGGTCATCCATTCCGCGGCGACCCAGGCCAGCACGGCGGCGCAGGCGGCGATCTGGGTGACCAGCATGGCCATGCCCGCGCGGCCACCGGCCGCCACCGCCGAGCCCGCATTGAAGCCGAACCAGCCGACCCACAGCAGGCTGGCGCCGATCACGGCGAGGCCCAGATCATGCGGCGACATATTGTCCTGCCCATAGCCCACGCGCTTGCCCAGCACGATCGCGCCGACCAGGCCGGCGACGCCGGCATTGATGTGCACGACGGTGCCGCCGGCGAAGTCCAGCGCGCCGAGCGCGAACAGCCAGCCATTCGGGTGCCACACCCAGTGCGCGACCGGCGCATAGACCAGCAGCGTCCACATCGAGATGAACACCACCAGCGCGCTGAACTTCATGCGGTCGGCCAGCGCGCCGGTGATCAGCGCGGCGGTGATGATCGCGAAGGTCATCTGGAACATGGCGAAGACGCTCTCGGGGATGGTCGTCGCCACCGCCGAATCGCCGCTGCCGAGCGTGTAGGGCTTGTCCCAGCTTTCCGCGAGGCCGGCCATGAAGAAGCGCGAGAAGTCCCCGAAATAGGCGCCGCCCTCGCCGAACGCGATCGAGTAGCCGGCCACCATCCACAGCACGCCCACCAGCGCGCAGATGAAGAAGGACTGCATCATGGTGGCCAGCACGTTCTTCTTGCGGACCATGCCCGCATAGAACAGCGCAACACCCGGCACGGTCATCATCAGCACGATGACCGCGCTGGTCATCATCCAGGCGGTGTCGCCGGTGTCGATCTTCGCCTCATCCGCCGCGAAGGCGGTGCCGGCCGCCAGCATCGCCGGCAGCGCCGCGGCCACGGCGCGCGCAAGCATCCTCATGCCCGTCTTTCCCTTGTTCGAACGCGTGGTCGAGCGCATCACAGCGCCTCGTTGTCGGTTTCGCCGGTGCGGATGCGCAGTGCGCGTTCCACATCCAGCACGAAGATCTTGCCGTCGCCGATCTTGCCGGTGCGTGCCGCGCCGGTGATGGCTTCCACCACCGCATCGACCATGTCGGCCGAGACGGCGACTTCGATCTTGAGCTTCGGCAGGAAGCTCACATGGTATTCCGCACCGCGGTAAATCTCGGTCTGGCCCTTTTGGCGGCCGAAACCCTTCACCTCTGTCACCGTCAGCCCCTGCACGCCGAGCGGGGTGAGCGCTTCGCGCACCTCGTCCAGCTTGAAGGGCTTGATGATCGCCATCACCAGCTTCATCGCGCCGATATCCTTTTCCAAGTCCGAGACACATTCTGCCTTCCAACAAGCGTGCCAACCGCTGGCGGGTGCGCCGAAGGCCGCGCATCAGCCGATCGGACCGCGGAATGCACAGCAATTGGGCTGCTTTTTTGCCTAAATTTCAGGCAAATGCCTTTGCCTTGTCAGGCGGCGATCGCGTGCCAAACTCAGGGCATGACCCTCAACGTCTCCGTCTGCATCCTCGGCGCCGGCCCGGTCGGCGCAACCCTGGCCGCCACGCTTGGCGCCGCCGGCATCACCACCGCCATCATCGACCAGGCACCGCTGCCCCCCATGGAGCTGCCGGAATTCGACGGCCGCGCCTATGCCATCGCGCTGACCAGCCAGCGCCTGCTGCACGCCGCGGGCATCTGGGACCGCCTGCCCGAGCTGCCCCAGGCGATCCACCGGATCCGCGTGGCCGATGGCAGGCCGGGCGCCCGCCCTTCCGCGATGACGCTCGATTTCCGCGCAGCCGAGGTGGGCCCCGACCCGTTCGGCTGGATGGTGGAGGCGCGGGCGCTGCGCGTGGCGCTCAACGCCGTGCTGCCGCAGCTGGCGAACCTGCACGTCTTTGCCCCGGCCAACGCCAGCGTCACCCGCCACGCCGACCATGCCAGCATCGCCATCGCCGGCGGGCCCGCCATCACCGCCCGCCTGGTCGTTGGCGCCGAGGGCCGCATGAGCCCGCTGCGCGAGGCGGCCGGCATCCGCACGGTCCGGCATGATTACGGGCAGGTCGGCATGGTCGGCGCCATCGCGCATGAGAAGCCCCACCATGGCACTGCGCTCGAGATGTTCCTGCCGAACGGTCCCTTCGCCCAATTGCCCCTGGCCAGCCCCCTGGCGAGCCCGGGCGAGGCCGCGACGCCGCATGCCAGCGCCTATGTCTGGTCGGACCGCACGGCCCTGGCCACCCGCTTCCTGGCCATGGACGATGCCGCCTTCGCGCGGGAAATCATGCGCCGCATGGGCGACCATCTGGGCCAGGTGCGCATGATCGGCCGGCGCTGGTCCTATCCGCTGTCGGCGCTGTGGGCGGAACGCTTCACCGACACGCGGCTCGCGCTGGTGGGCGATGCGGCGCATGGCATCCATCCGATCGCCGGGCAGGGCCTCAATCTCGGCTTCCGGGATGTGGCGGCGCTGGCCGAGGTGGTGATCGCAGCGGTGCGGGCCAACCAGGACCCGGGCGAGGCCGCGACGCTCGCCCAGTACGGCCGTCGCGCCCAGCCCGACGCGGCGCTGATGCTGGGCGCCACCCATGCGCTCGAAAAGCTGTTCGGCACCGACTTCGCACCGGTCCGCATGGCGCGGCGCATCGGCATTGCCGCGGTGGATCGGCTGCCCGCCCTCAAGGGCGCCTTCGCGCGGCGGGCGATGGGCATGGGCGGGGCAGCCACCGGGCTGCTCGGCGGCCAGCCCTTGTCGGCCTGACGCGCCATGGCCCCGCTGATCGCCGTTCTGCTCGTCCTGCTGCCCTTCGCCCTTTACCTGGGTTGGCGACGCCTGGGCGGTCGCTCGGGCGAGCCCTCCTCCGGGGCCGTTATCGCGCTGCTGCTCGGCGTGGGCCTGCTGCTGGGCGGCGCCGTCTGGTTCGGCCTGTCGCGCAGCCTGGATCGCGGCATTGTCTATCAACCTGCGGTTATGGACGCGACGGGAAATGTGCGCCAAGGTGGTGCCGCCCCCAGATGATCCGCGCCAAGGCCCTCGACGCGCCGCAAGGCCGCATTCCACCCCCGCCCTTCCTGGCCGGCGGTGCGGCGGCGCGCGTCCTGGCCGCGCTGCCCTGGTCGCGCGCGGTTGGCGGCTGCGTGCGGGACGCCATCGCCGGCCTGCCCGTGCATGACATCGACATCGCCGCGCCGCTGCCGCCCGAGGAAATCCGCGCTGGCCTGACCCGCGCCGGGCTGGCGGTGCACGATACCGGCCTGGCGCATGGCACGCTGACGGCCGTGGCGGCGGGCGAGGCGATCGAGGTCACGGCGCTGCGCCGCGACGTCACCACCGATGGCAGGCACGCCACCGTCGCCTGGACCACCGAATGGCAGGAGGATGCGGCGCGGCGGGACTTCACCATCAACGCCATGTCCTGCGACGCGGATGGGCGGCTGTGGGATTATTTTGGCGGCCGCGAGGATCTGGCGGCCGGCCGCGTGGCGTTCGTGGGCGACGCCGCGACGCGCCTCGCCGAGGATTATCTGCGCGCGCTGCGCTTCTTCCGCTTCTGGGCCCGCTACGGCCGCGGCCAGCCGGACGCCGCGGCGCTGGCCGCCATCCGCCATGCCGTGCCGGGCATCCGCGCGCGCATCGCGCCCGAGCGCGTCTGGATGGAGGTGAAGCGCCTGCTGGCCGCGCCCGATCCGGTGGGCGCGCTGGCGCTGATGCGCGATGGCGGGCTGCTGCGCGCGCTGCTGCCGGAAGCCGAGGATTTCACCGCGCTCGGCCGCCTGGTGGCGCGCCGCGCGCCGGCCGATGCGCTGCTGCGGCTGGCGGCGCTGATCCGCACGCCGGGCGCCGTGGCCCCGCTCGCGCAGCGGCTGCGCCTGTCGGGGGCCGAGGCGCAGCTGCTCGGCTGGCTATTGGCGACGCCACCACCATCGGGGCCTTCCCTGGACCGCTTCCTGGCCGAGGCCGGCAGCCAGGAGCGTGCGCAATTCCTGCTCTGGCTGGCCGAGGCGCGCGACGGGCATGACCGCCAGCCGCAGCGCGCGGCGCTCGCCCAGCGGCCGGTGCCGGTCTTCCCCTTGCAGGGGCGCGATGGGCTGGCGCTGGGCGCCGCACCCGGCCCGGCGCTGGGCGCGGCGTTGAAGGCGGTGGAGGCCTGGTGGCTGGAAGCCGGATGCCCGCCCGATCGGGACGCGGTGCTGGCGGAGTTGGGGCGGCGGCTCAGCGCCCCTTGAACAGCGGCGCCCGCTTCTCGACGAAGGCGCGGGCGGCTTCGTGGAAATCCTCGGTATAGGGATAGGACAGGCTGGCTTCGAGCTGCGCCGGGCTGATCGGCAGCTCGCCACGCAGTTCCTGCAGCGCCCGCTTGTGATGGCGATTGGCCAGCGGCGCGCCTTCCGCGATGCGCTGTGCCAGCGCCCAGGCTTCGGCCTTCACCTGATCGTCCGGCACGAAATGGCTGAAAAAACCCTTGGCGTTGGCTTCCTCGCCCACGAAAACGCGGCCTTCCACCAGCATTTCCATCGCCACCGCATAGCCCACCGATTGCAGGATCGGGTCCAGCTCGCCGTAGGCATAGTAGATGTTCAGCTTGCGCGCCGGGATGCCGATGCGGGTCGAGGGTCCGCCCACGCGGAAATCCGCCATGGTGGCGATGCCGGCGCCGCCGCCCATGGTCCAGCCGCGGCAGGCCGCCACCACCGGATGGGCGCAGCTTCGGATCGATTGGAAGCTGCGGCCGAGCTCGCGGCCATAGATCGCCTCGCGTTCCGGCGTGCCGCGTTCCTGCGCGAAGGCGGCGATGTCGGCGCCCGCGCTCAGCGCCTCCTCGCCGGCGCCTTCGATCACCACGGCGGCCAGGGTTTCGTCGGCGTCGAAGCCTTCCATCGCCTCGGCCAGCGCGATCCACATGGGCAGGTCGAGCGCGTTGCGCTTGGCGGGCCGGTCGATCACCACCCGGCCGATGCGGCCCTCACGCGAGACCAGGATGAGCGGGTGGGGCATGGCGCGGCTTTCTCACATTCTTTGCAACGAAACGCTGCCGATTAACCCCGGCTTCACCCGGCCACGGCATGACCAGGGCTCCTCACGGAGGATCTCATGCGTCACCTCACCGAACTGCCGGTCCTGGTCAAGGCCGCCCTGCTGCTCGGCATCCTGCTGCTGGCGCAGGCCGCCATCACGCTGGTCGCCTGGCAGGGGCTCGGCCGCGTGCAGGCCACCTATGACCGGGCCATCGCGCAGGAAGCCGACGCCGCCTTCGACCTGGCGCGCGCCGCGCGCTATCTGCAAGGCATCCAGCGGCAGGCGCTGCGCCTGGCCGACCATCAGGGCGAGGCCGAGCAGGCGCCCATTGTCGCGCGGCTCGGCACGCTGTTCCGCGAATTGCGCCGGGTGACCGGGGAAGCCGCCGGCAAGGACACCGCCTTCCGGGCGGAAATCGCGACGCTGGCCGAGAGCTATGCGGCGCTCGAAGCCTCGGTCGGGCGCATCATCGTCGCCGCGCGCACCGACCACGTCGCCGCCGAGCAGCTGATCGAGACCATGCTTGATCCGCAGACGGCCCCGGTGGCCGAGCGGCTCGACCGCCTGTCCATAACGGCGCTGCAGGCGCTGGTCGCGGCGAAGGATGCGGCCGAGGCGCGCGCCGCCGAGTCGCGGCACCTGCTGGTCATGATCGCCGCGGGCGCGCTGCTGCTGGGTATCGGCGCGGCGCTGCTGCTGCTGGTGGTCGGCCTGGCGCGGCCCTTGCGCCAGCTGGGTGCGGAGGTGGCGCGCGTCGCCGCCGGCGAGCTCGACCGGCCGGTGGCCGGCGCCACGCGGCGCGATGAGCTGGGCGCCCTGGCCGGGGCGGTGGACAAGTTCCGCATCCTCGGGCTGGACAAGCGGGCGCTGGAGGCGGACAGCGCCCGCATCCAGGCGGAGAAGGATCGGCGCCAGGCGGCCATGGACGCGCATGTCCAGGATTTCGGCACCTCCGCCGCCTCGGTCATGCGCGCGGTGACGGCGGCGTCCGAAGGGATGGGCGGCACCGTGGCCGGCATGGCCGAGATCGCCGGGCGCCTGCAGGAGAGCACCAGGGGCACCGGCGCTGCCGCCGAGGTCAGCGCGCGCGACCTGTCGGCCGCCGCCGCCGCCACCGAGCAGCTGGTCGCCTCCATCCAGGAAATCGCCCGCCAGGTGGGGGAAGCGACGACAGCCGTGGCCGCCACCGCCACCGAGGCCGGCACGGGTGCCACCCGCATGACCGAGCTGGCCGGCGCCGCCGCCGAGATCGGCGAGGTGGTGCGGCTGATCGAGGATATTGCCGGGCGCACCAACCTGCTGGCGCTGAACGCCACCATCGAGGCGGCGCGCGCCGGGGAAGCCGGCAAGGGCTTCGCGGTGGTGGCGCAGGAGGTGAAGGCGCTGGCCGGGCAGACCGCCAAGGCCACCGCCGACATTGCCGGGCGGATCGCCGCCGTGCAGGCTTCGGCCGACGCCACCGGCCGGTCCATCGCGGGCATCGGCGCGCAGATCGAACGGGTGCGCGGCATCGCCGAGGCGATCGACGGCGCCATCGGCCAGCAGGGCGCCGCCACGCAGGAAATCGCCGCCAAGGTGCAGCAGGTTTCGGCCGCCAGCCGGGCCACCGCCGCCGCCATGGGCGAAGCGGCCAGCCTGGCCGACCGGTCGGACGAGCAGGGCCGCGAGGTGCTGGGCGCCGCCAACCAGGTGGGCCAGGAAGCGCGGATCCTGGAACGCGAGTTCGACGCCTTCCTGGTCGCCATGCGGGATTCCCGGGAGCGCCGGAAGTATGAACGGATCGACGGCCATGGCGCGCCCATGCAGGTGATGGCGGTGGGCGCGCAACGGCGCGGCACGGTGCGCGACATGTCGCGCGGCGGCATCTCGGCCGACGGGTCTTTCGCCGATTGGCCGCTGGGCACGGTGGCGCAGCTCACCCTGCCCGGCGCGGTGGCGCCCGTCGCCGCCCGGCTGATCCGGCACTTCCCGGCCGGCGCCGCCTTCGCCATGCGCCAGGATGCTGAGAGCCTGGCGCAGATCGACCGCGCCCTGGCCGAGCTGGAAACCCGGACGGCGCGCGCGGCGTAGCCGAAGGCGCGGGTTATCGCGTCGGTCGGGGCGGCGTTACGCTATAATCGTAGAAGCCCCGGCCAGTCTTGCGGCCGAGCCAGCCGGCCTCGACATACTTCCGCAGCAGCGGCGAAGGCCGGTACTTGGGGTCGCCCAGGCCGGCCTGCAGCACCTCCAGCACCGACAGGCAGGTGTCGAGCCCGATGAAGTCAGCCAGTTCCAGCGGGCCCATCGGGTGGTTGCAGCCAAGCTTCATGCCGGCATCGATGCTGGCCACGTCGCCCACGCCTTCCTGCAAGGCAAAGCACGCCTCGTTGATCATCGGCAGCAGGATGCGGTTGACGATGAAGGCCGGATAATCGGCGGCCTGCGCCACGCTCTTGCCCATGCGCTCGGCGAGGCTGGTCACGGCGGCGACAGTGGAATCTTCCGTCGCCAGGCCGCGGATCACCTCGACCAGCTTCATCAGCGGGACCGGGTTGAAGAAATGCATGCCCACGAAGCGGCCGGGCCGGTCGGTGGCCGCGGCCAGGCGGGTGATCGGGATGGACGAGGTGTTGGTCGCGATCAACGCATCGGCGCGCAGATGCGGCGCGATGGCGGCGAAGATGGCGCGCTTGATCTCCTCGCGCTCGGTCGCCGCCTCGATCACCAGGTCGCAATCGGCGAAGGCCGCGTGGTCGGTGCTGGTGGCGATGCGCGCCAGCGCCGCGTCCCGCGCGGCGGCGGTCAGCGTGGCCTTCTGCACCTGCCGGTCGAGGTTGCGGGCGATGCTGGCCATGGCCTTGTCCAGGGCCGGTGCCGAGACATCGGTCAGCATGACGGTCAGGCCGGCCAGCGCCGCCACATGCGCGATGCCGCTGCCCATCTGCCCGGCGCCGATCACGCCCACGCGTTCGATCTGCATCTCGCTCTCCCGAGGGTGGTTGCCGCAGCGTCTCAGCCCTTGTCGAGCGCCGCTTCCAGCTCGGGAATCACCTTGAACACGTCGCCGACCAGCCCGTAATCGGCCACCTGGAAGATCGGCGCTTCCTCATCCTTGTTGATCGCGACGATCACCTTGCTGTCCTTCATCCCGGCCAGATGCTGGATCGCGCCCGAGATGCCGAAGGCCATGTACAGTTCGGGCGCCACGATCTTGCCGGTCTGGCCGACCTGCATGTCGTTCGCCGCATAGCCCGCATCGACGGCCGCGCGGGAAGCGCCGATCGCCGCACCCAGCCGATCGGCGATGCCGTCCAGCAGGTGGAAATTGTCGGCCGAGCCCATCGCCCGCCCGCCCGAGATCACGATGCGCGCGGCGGTCAGTTCCGGCCGTTCGAGCTTCACGATCTCGGCGCCGAGGAAGCGCGAGACACCAGGGTCGGCCAGCGTCGGCGCGGCCTCGATGGTGGCGGCGCCGCCCTCGGCCGGCACCGGGTCGAAGCTGGCGGCGCGGATGGTCAGGACCTGCTTCGGGTCGGCGCTGCGCACGGTGGCCAGCGCGTTGCCTGCATAGATGAAGCGCTGGAAGGTGGACGCATCGACGATGCCGGCCACGTCGGAGACGATCTGCACATCCAGCAGCGCGGCCAAGCGCGGCATCACATTCTTGCCGGCGGCGCTGCCGGGCGCCAGCAGGTGGGAATAGCCGGGCGCCATGGCGACCAGCAGCGCGGCCACCGGCTCGGCGGTCAGCAGCCCCTCGGGCGCGGTCAGCACGCGCGCGACACCGGGCAGCGCCGCATGCGCCCCCGCCTGGGCCGCCGCCAGCACGAGCACATCCACCGTCCCGCCAAGCTTAAGCGCAGCGGCCACGGCGCTGCGGGTCGGCTGGGAAACGCCCTCGGCCCGATCGGCCAGAACCAGGATCGTCATCTTCAGATCACCTTCGCTTCGTCGCGCAGCTTGGCGACCAGTTCCGCCACCGAGCCCACCTTCTGGCCGGCCTGGCGCTTCGGCGGTTCCACGACCTTCAGCACCGTGAGCCGCGGCGTCGGATCGACGCCGAGGTCGGCGGGCTTCACCGTCTCGATCGGCTTCTTGCGCGCCTTCATGATGTTGGGCAGCGAGGCGTAGCGCGGCTCATTCAACCGCAGGTCGGCGGTGACGATGGCCGGCAGCGCGAGGCCCAGCGTCTCCAGCCCGCCATCCACTTCCCGCGTGACATGCACCTCATCGCCCATGACCGCGACCTTGCTGGCGAAGGTGCCCTGCGCCCAGCCCAGCAGCGCGGCCAGCATCTGGCCGGTGGCGTTCATGTCATCGTCGATCGCCTGCTTGCCCATGATGATCAGGCGGGGCTGCTCGCGCGCCACCAGCGCCTTCAGCATCTTGGCGACCGCGAGCGGTTCGACCGTGCCGTCATGTTCCACCAGGATGCCGCGGTCGGCGCCCATGGCGAGCGCGGTGCGGATCTGCTCGGCGGCGGCGGCGGGGCCGATGGAGACGGCGACGATCTCGGTCGCGGCGCCCTTTTCCTTCAGGCGAACCGCTTCCTCGACGGCGATCTCGTCGAAGGGGTTCATCGACATCTTGACGTTGGCGGTCTCAACGCCGCTGCCATCCGCCTTCACGCGGACCTTCACATTGTAGTCGACCACCCGCTTCACGGGCACAAGGATCTTCATCGGAGAGGGCGCCCCATGGCTGATCGGCACCGCCGGCGGCGGCCTCGACCACTTCTCTTACATTAAGGGTGGCCCGCGGGCCGGGCAAGCGGCGGGGTCAGCGGCGCGGCCTGCCATCCTCGCCGGGTTGCGGCGCCAGCCCATAGCGCGCGGCCAGCGCCCAGACATGGGGCGGAATCATGTGGCGCATGCGGCGCGGGGCGCTGTGGCGCAGATGCAGGATGGTCTCGATCGCCTTCATCTCCAGGCGCGCGCGGGCGAATTCCAGGCCGCGCGGGCCGGTGCGGGGCATCAGCCAGGCGACGATCGGCCGCAGGAAGCGCGGCATGCGGCGCAGCGGCAGCCCGCCCGCGGCGCGCGCCGTATTGGCCATGAAGCCCTTCACGGCGCCGTCGCGCTTGCCGGCGCTGCCGGGCGCCGAAAGCTCGGCCTCCGGCGCGATCAGGTCCAGCAGCGCCTCCCCGGCGGCATTGCGGGCCAGCAGCCATTGCTGCCCCTCGCCGCCCATATAGCCCACCGTGATGTCGGCCAGCGCGTTGGTGTAATCCACGCAGGTGCGGCAGGTGATCGGGAAGAAGTCCGGCGGCAATTGGCTGATGGGCAGCGCCAGGAAGGGGATGGTCCGCACCCGCCCATCATCATGGCGGATCTCCACCTGGAAGTCGGCGCGGAATTCCAGATAGGAAATGCTGGCCGGATCAGCGTCCAGCAGGGCCAGGAACTGGTGGAAGCGTTCCGTCGTGGTGTTGTCGGAACAGGGCGTGCCGATCACCCACAGCCGCTCCAGGCCCAACTCCGCCTCGATGGCGCGCAGCGCATGCACCTGGCAGGGGATGCCGATCAGCGCGATGCGCGTGTAGCCGGCGGCGCGCGCCGGTTCCAGCAGCGCGAGCAGCGGCGCGAAGCCCATGCGCATGCCGCGGCAGGCGGCCATATCCTCGGCGCGCGTCACGATCACCGGCATCGGCTTCCAGCGATCCGTGGGATCGGGCGCCATGGTCAGCACGGCCTGCACGGCGCCGGTCTCCAGCAGCCGCTCGCCAAGGCGGGTCGCGATGCCGGTCCATTGGGCGCCCGGGCGGGGCGGCGCCAGGCGGGCGCGGACCATGCGGCGGAAGGGGCCGAAATGCAGCTCATCCGGGCGCGCCGGATCGCGCGCGCGGCCATGCACGCGGGTCTCCAGCGCCGCCATGTCGGGGTTCAGGAACTGGCAGGCGCGGCCGCAGGCCTTTGCATTTTCCATGCGCGACAGGCCACAATCGGTGCAGAGCGCGCGCGGCGCGGCGGGGCCGAGCGGTGGCGCCCAGGGACCTGTGGGCGGGGGGCCGGCAAGCAGGGGCGTGGGTTGCATCACGTCACGTTAGTCACGCGCCGTGCCATCGGATAGGCTGGACGGGCAGACCAGGGGGGCAACCAGGATGATGGACGGCATCGGCGCCACTGAGGCGGGATCGCGCCTCCGATCCCTCTATGCCGAGATGGCGCCCCGCCATTTGTTCCCGCTGTGGGAGGTGCTGGCCGCGCTGGTCACGCCGACCCCACGCTCGCCGGTCGTGCCCCACCTTTGGTCCTTCGACGCGGCGCGGGATTTCCTGCTGCGCGCCGGCGACCTGATCAGCGCGGAGCAGGCGGAACGCCGCGTCCTCATCCTTGAGAATCCGGGCCTGCCCGGGAGCTCCGCCGTCACCACCAGCCTCTATGCCGGGCTGCAGCTGATCCTGCCGGGGGAAGTGGCGCCCTGCCACCGCCACACGCAAGGCGCGCTGCGCTTCGTGATGGAGGGCGATGGCGCCTTCACCGCGCTGGATGGCGAACGCGCCGTGATGCGGCCCTTCGACCTGGTGCTGACGCCCAACTGGCAATGGCACGACCATGGCAATGAGAGCGGGCGGCCGATGATCTGGCTGGATGGGCTGGACATCCCGACCGTCCGCCACTTCGCGGCCAGCTTCGCGGAAAAGCTGCCCGACGGCGCCCTGGCGCACCCGCCCGCCGCCGACAGCACCGCCGCGCTGCACGGCCGCAACCTGCGCCCGATGGCGGCCCGCGCCGCGCGTCGGCCGGCGCACCAGCCGCTGTTCCACTACCCCTACGCCGATTGGCGCGACAGCCTGGCCGTGATGGCGCGGACCGGCGCGCCCGACGCACATCTGGGCCATGCGCTGGAATTCGTGAACCCGGCCGATGGCGGGCCGGTGATGCCGACCATCGCGGCGCATGTCCGGCTGCTGCCCGAAGGTTTTTGCACCCGCCCGCGGCGCGCGACGGACGCAACCATCTTCGTGGTGGTGGAAGGTGGCGGCGTGGCGCGGATCGATGGCGCGCCCGTCCCGCTGGCGTCGCGCGACCTGTTCGTGGTGCCATCCTGGACGGAGCTGGTGCTGGAGGCCGGGCTGGAGACGGTGTTGTTCGGCTATTCCGACGCGGCGGCGCAGCGGGCGCTGGGTCTGTGGCGAGAGTCTTGTGCATGATCTTTTTGTGATCGGGATTTTTTCCTAGTATTTCTGGCAATGTAAGGTTAACCTCCCGCACCACGTGCAGGGAGACTATCCATGCTCGCCCCGGTTGCCGCCCTCCTGGCCCTGCTGCCCACCACCGCCTGGGCGGAGCAGCCAGCGCAGCACCCCGCCCTTCCCTTCCTGTTCCTGCTGTTCGTGGTCGCGGTCGGCGCCCTTGTCGGCCGCTGGATCTGGACGCTCCGGCGCGATTTTGTGGGCCTGCTGAACAAGGGCGAGGCGGCCGACCCGCTGGCCCGCGCCACGCTGTTCCGCGATGCCGCGGCGGGCCTGCCGGAAGGCACCATCCGCGCCGCCCTGGCCCTGCTGGTGGTGGCCATCCTGCTGCCCGCCCTGGTGCTGAGCTCGGCACTCGGCCTGAGCGGCACCGGCGAAATCGGCACCATTCTGGGCGGCATCCTTGGCTTCTATTTCGGCACCCGCTCGGGCGGCGGCGAGGCGGAAGGGTTCCGCCGCCAGGCCGAGAGCTTCATGCAGGTGGCGCGCACGCAGGAAGAAGCGGCGCGCATCGCCGATGACGCCCGCGCCACCGCCGAACAGGCAGCCGCCACCGCGCGCGCCGAAACCACGACGGCCATCGCCGCCGTGGATGGCATCCGCACCGCCGCGATCGTGGAGACCACGGCGCAGGCCAGCCAGGCCACCCAGCTGGAAGCCCGCGCCCGGGACGCGCTGGCGGTGGCGCGGGCGGTGGCCGGGCTGCTGCCGGCCGGCGGCCCGGTTGCCGGCACCATCGCCACCGCCGCCGCGACGCTGGAGGAAGCGATGGCCGCCCGCCCAGCCATCGAGAAGGCGCTGACCGACCCCAACCCCGCCAGCATCGCCGCCGCCCTCGGCGCCGCCCGCGCCACCCTCGCCCGCGCCGGGGAAGGCAGCGAGTTGGCGGACCGGCTCGGCGGCGTGCTCGGCGTGCTGGAGCAGGCCAGCAGCGCCGCCGCGGCGCTGCGCGGCGGGGCGCAGGATCCCGCCGCCCTGATATCGCAGGCGGCCGCGCTGCTCGGGCGCACCGAGGGGGCGGGGCTGCCCAGCCTGCTGGCCCCGACGCTCAGTGCCGTCGGCACGGCCATGCGGGTGGTGAGCGTGGCCGGCGGCCTGACCCCGGTCGGCGTGGTGGGCGGGCTCATGCTCGGCGCCTGGCAGGCAGCCTCGGTGGGACAGGCCCATTATGCGCGCTGGATGGCCCGCGTGCTGGACCGGCCGGTAACGCCCGAGCTGGTGCCGACCGCCGCCTGGGATGGGGCGGTGGCGCGCAGCCTGATCCGCGCCGTACCGCCGCTGGCCCGCGCCTACGCGACCGAATTGCAGACGGCGTCGCAGGCCGAACTGGCGCGAATCCTGGCGATGATGTTCGCGCCCGACGCCGCCGCCACGCTGCTGGCCGCCCGCGCCCACGCCTTCGCCAGCGCGCATGAGGCGGACGCGGCGGTGGCCGATCTGCGCCGGCTGGTGCTGGACCAGGAGCTGGACCGCGACGCGCCGGGACCCGTGCCGCTGCCAGGCGGGGAGCAGATGCCGCAGGCGCAGTTCCGCGTCGCGATCGACCGGCTGCGCGAGGCCGGGGCGGGCCCGGCGATCGAGGAGCTGGGGCTGCTCACCGGGCGGCTGGTCCGCCCCGCGCCCGGCGTCGCCCCGCCCGACCTGCCGCAGCTGCTGGCGGCGGCGTTGCCCGAAGCCGCCGCGCTGCCCGCCGCCACGCCCGCCGCCCCGACGGAGCCCAAGCCATGAAAGCCCTGCCGCTGTTGCTGCTGGTCGCCGCCTGCGCCGCGCCCGGGATCGCCTGCCTGGATCGCATGAAGGATGCGGCCGATCGCGGCGATTGGGCCGCCCTGGCTGCCACCGAGCTGCCCGCCTGCACAGGCCCGGCGGATGCGGCCTGCGCCGAGGCGCAGGCGCTGCGCGCCCGGGGTTGCCGCGAACAGGCGGGGCGCGTGCCGGCGCCGCAGCGGCGCGCGCTGCTGGATTGCGCGGTGACCAGTGGGGAAGCCGCCTTGGCCGCCGCCGGCGAAAGCCCGCCGGCGC